>CAJHYN010000634.1_pt1 | contig 19680 bp, 13 predicted proteins | sample 9198641 | NCBI WGS metagenome assembly CAJHYN01 (sample SAMEA7708370, study PRJEB35096) | sediment metagenome | biome: marine neritic benthic zone biome [ENVO:01000025]; feature: sediment [ENVO:00002007]; material: shallow marine sediment [ENVO:03000034] sea grass bed [ENVO_01000059] ... | reverse complement strand
GATCTTAATATGGGTGGATGGGCAAAGTATGATGTGATTTTAATGGATAACAAGAAACTCATTCTCCATTTTGTTTATTATTCCCGTACCACTTAATATACAAAACATTTCCAAAACATTAACGTTCCAAACTGATATTCATTATTAAAATGGTTTATATTTTAACGTTTAATAACGGAAAATACAATAATAAATCCAATGTTCAAAACCGACATAAATAGGACAATTGAATTTATAATTAAGTATGTTTTCCTTAGAATATCATCAAAAAATGAAATGTTCGAATTCAATCTTGACCTTGATGAAAATGTGCCGGTTGTTAATGTTAATGAATTCGTAGTTTGGGAAATTGTGGAACCGCTAATCCAGAACAGTATTGACCACGGCAAGAAGAAATCAATCACGGTAAATATAAGAACCGAATATAACAATGAAAACAAACAATCTAATATTATTATCTCTGATAACGGAATAGGTATAAAAAGCGAATTATTCATTGAAGGTAAAAAAGGTATAAAAAAAATATTCGAGGAACACGAGACCACTAAAAACATTCAAGGTACAAATTCCGGTTATGGCTGCTATATTGCTCATCAATTAGCGGTTGAAAAATGCGGCTGGCTGCTTGATGTTGAAAATCTTGAAAATGAAGGATGCAAATTCACAATTACAATTTTTAATAAGGGTAAATAAATGAGTTCAAACGGGTATATAAACATACTGCTAATTGAAGACGAAGACTTTGACGTAAACCGTGTGAAAAATACAATAAGCTATTATGAATCAAGAATTAAAATAAAGGATATAGTCTCGAATGGGAGAGCTGCATTAGAAAAAATTCAGACGAACCCGGATTTCTATGATGTTGCTATACTCGACTACCAAATTTCGGGTGGTCTGATGGGTGAAGAACTCATCGGTAAAATCAAGAAAAAAGATCCGCTGATTCAGATCATTGTTATCACGAAAATGACCATCAATATTACCGATTATAATTTTGCAAATAACCTGATACGTTCCGGCGCTTTTTGGTATTGCACCAAGTACCCCGGTAATATTGAAGATTATATTTATCAGCCAACCGATTTTATACTAAGCATCTTTAACGCTTGCGAAAAGAAAAAGCTCGAAAAGCAAAAACTGAAATCGGATAATAAACTCAATCAGAATATTAACAATTTATTGGAATCGAAAAAAATTATTGGTGAGTCAAAACCAATGATTCAACTTAAAGAAAGCATTGATAAATATGCCAAGAGCAACGCAAGCATCCTTATAACGGGTCCTTCAGGTACAGGCAAAGAGCTGGTTGCCTGGAATATTCACCTTAAGAGCAACAGGCGTTATGAAAACTTTGTCCCTATTAATTGCGGTGGTATTCCAGGTGAATTAATTGAAAGCGAATTATTCGGATATGAAAAGGGAGCTTTTACCGGTGCAAGCGGCAAAAAACAAGGATTGTTCGAGATCGCAAATAACGGCACTATATTTCTTGACGAAGTGGCTGAACTGCCGATGCCTGCTCAAGTAAAACTGCTCAGGGTCATTCAAGAAGGTGAAATTGAAAAAATAGGTAGGACAAGCAAGCTATCCGTCGATGTTAGAATTATCGCCGCCACAAACAAAAATTTAGCAAGTGAAGTAAATAATAAAAGGTTTAGAGAAGACCTGTATTATAGGCTAAATGTTGTGCCTATTGATATCGTTCCTTTGAAACAAAGAGGCAACGATATTGCATTAATATTTAACCATTTCATCAAATACTTTAGTGATGATCTTGAAGTAGATATTCCTGAATTGGATGAGAGCGCAAAAGAAATACTTTTAAACTACAAATGGCCCGGAAATGTAAGAGAGCTGAGAAATGTGGTTCAAAGGGTAATCTTAAATTGTAGTAGTAAAATTACAGCGAAAGATATTAGCGACCCGATGATTTTGCGTAACCACATGATAATAAAAGAAGAAACAAATTTTGATGAAATGTATTTCGGGCAGGTGATGCCTTTGAAGGAAATCGAAAAATTATTTAGGATAAAATACTTTAATTACGTGCGTGGAATTTCAAATTCCGATTCTAGTGCAGCCGAAAAACTTGGTCTGGCTCCGTCAAATTTTTACAGGATGTGTAAAGAACTTGGAATTAAATAACTGATTTTTTATCAAATTTATTGGTTAATTTCTTCAGTTACTTATCAAAATGATAAAATATTTTTAATTTGATAAAAGGTTTTACACCCTGATTTCAATCAACCAACAACTTCAAATAACTTATTTATTAAATCATTATAAAAAAGCAATATAGTTGTTCTTTTTAGTTATAGTGTATTATCACAAATCCTAATAATGTAATTCATCCTGGCATAATATATGTATTATTCATTTGTTCACCCAATTAACCAAAATCAAAATTTATTAAAGGCAATTAATGAAAACTTCTCTACTAACCTGTCATAATTTATTCTGCTATCTCATTCTATTATTAATCTTTGTGACAAATATAAACTCACAGGAAGATAAGCTCAAATTAAACGATCTCGAATATTTCGAAATACCCGGATTAAACGTAATGGCTTTTGACGATTTCTACCCCGAGGGTCATCAGGGCGGGCTAAGTATTCTCCAGTTTGGAGTTCGTGTTGCATCCAATGGAGATGTAAGGCTCGAACCAACCCCAGGGCAATGGTCTCCTGTCCCCAAAGTAGGTAAAAGAATTGTGGATAAAGAAAATAATATTATAACCGTTGATTTATCTTATCCTGATTCAAGCAAAGATAGGAAGGGATTTAATCCTATTATTTATCCCGACTTGAATTTTAATTACAATATAAAAACCGAAGCGATCGGACAAAGTATTAAAGTTACTGTTGACCTGAAAAAACCTCTCCCCGATGAATGGGTAGGTAAAATTGGATTTAACCTGGAGTTGTTCCCCGGACATTTTTTCGGAGAACATTTCTTAATGGATAATGAATCGGGCCTTTTCCCGCGCCAGGCAAACAACCCTGTTAAAATTGATAGTGAAGGCAATCTACATCCAACACCGCTAGCCGCTGGAAAACAATTGATTGTATCGCCCGGTAATGAAATGAAAGAGGTAAAATTTATAAGCAACAAAAGTGAACTTGAATTATACGACGGAAGAAGCTTACACAACAACGGTTGGTTTGTTTTAAGATCATTAATTCCGGCCGGTGTTACTAAAAATGCTGTTGAATGGATCATCTCCCCAAAAATAAATACTCAATGGCGTTATGATCCTGTAATTCAAATATCGCAAGTTGGTTATCATCCAAAGCAGGTAAAATTTGCCGTTATAGAACTTGATAAATTAACAGCGAGTTTTGAGCAGATCCAACTTATTAAAATTGGTGAAAGCTCCGAAAAAATAATAAAGAGTGATGATAATCCTAAACCCTGGGGAAAGTTTCTAAGATTTAAATACCTTCGATTTGATTTTAGTGAGATAACCCAAGAAGGACTTTACAAAATTGTTTACGGCAATAATGAATCTCACATATTCGAAATAAAAGAAGATATTTTCGAGAAAGAAATCTGGCAACCAGGTATGGAATATTACTTGCCTGTGCAGATGTGCCATATGAAAATTGAGGATCGTTATAAAGTTTGGCACGGCTTGTGTCACATGGATGATGCTTTAATGGCTCCGACAAACCATAATCATTTTGACGGTTATTACCAGCATGGTTCTACTTTAACCAAATTTAAATCCGGCGAACATGTATCCGGATTGAACATAGGCGGATGGCATGATGCAGGCGATTATGATTTACGGGTCGAATCCCAAGCGGGAACGGTTTACAAGTTATCACTTGCTTACGAATTCTTCAAAAACGAAATTGATCAAACAACAATCAATCAAGATACAAGAGTTGTAGAGATTCACAAACCTGACGGTAAGCCTGATATACTGCAGCAGATTGAGCATGGGCTTTTATCAATAACCGGGGCTTATGAATCAATGGGGAGATTGTACCGGGGAATTATCTGCCCTACTTTAAAACAATATGTTCTTCTTGGTGATGGTTCAACAATGTCGGATAATTTTATCTACAAAGAGAATGTTAACGACCCAATTTTAAATAAACCTTTACCAATGGATGACCGCTGGGTATTTACAGAAGAAAACCCTCGGAGAGAACTTTCTGTAGCACAGGTATTAGCTGTTTCATATAGAACCATGAAAGAATTTAATCCTCAGCTTGCTGAAAAATGTTTACAGATATCAAAAGAGTTATATAAATCCAATTCTTCTGCTAAAATCGAGTTGAGATTAAATACAGCTGCAGAATTGTATCTATCAACTTCTGAAAAAGAATATGAAAATATATTACTTGATAATGTTGAGATGATAAGTGAAAGAGTCGAGTTCTTCAGCGAAGTATTGGGACGGGTCACAAAAAAAATTAACAATAACGATTTTACTAAAAAAATAAATGAAGGTGTTAAAAAAGCATTCGAAAAAATTGCTGAACAGCAAAAAGCAAATCCATATGGTGTTCCTTATGAACCATATATTTGGGGGGCAGGTTGGGGCATACAACGATTCGGTGTAACACAGCTGTTTCTTTATCTCGGATTCCCGGAAATATTTTCATCAGAATATGTTTTTAACGCATTAAATTTTATGCTCGGTTGTCATCCCGGAGAAAATACTGTTTCATTCGTATCGGGTGTTGGTGCTAATTCTTTAATTGTTGCTTACGGAGTAAACAGGGATGAATGGTCATATATACCTGGTGGTGTTGGCAGCGGCACAGCATTAATTCGTCCGGATTTTCCGGAATTAAAAACTTGGCCTTATTTCTGGCAGCAGTCAGAGTATGTAATGGGCGGCGGCGGAACAAACTTCACCCTTTTAGCAATGGCGGCAGATTATTTATTCAATAATAAATTGAAATAAAAAAGGATTATCTATTATGGATAGAAGAAACTTTTTAATAACAAGCAGTGTCGTTGCAGCTGCAGTCTCAACAGGGTTTGGTTTTAAGAATATTGAAAAGAAGGGCCCTTCGAAAAAACAAATACCTGCAAATGATTTTTCGAAATACAAAGGATTTAACTTAACTCAAAAAACAGGCGGCACCGGACCCCGTAGAAAATTTGAAGAAGAAGATTTTGAGATAATGACGGAATTCGGATTTAACTTTGCAAGAATTCCAATGTCCTATTGGAACTGGGCAAACAAGGATGACTGGTACAACATAAATGAAGATGTTATTAAAGACATAGACGAAGTTATTGAATTGGGCAAGCAATATAATATTCACGTTAACCTGAACTTCCATCGTATTCCTGGTTATTGTATAAACAGAAGAAACATGGAACCTGTTGATTTATTTGATGACACTCCTGCAAACATGCAGAAAGCTCTTGATGGAGCGGTATATCACTGGAGATACTTCTCAAAAAGATATGCTGGAATTCCAAACTCGGAATTGAGTTTTGACCTAATCAATGAACCGCCAAAAATGAAAGATGAAACCCGTTATATAGAAATTATAAAAGCACTAGTTAAAGCCATTAGAGAGGAAGCTCCGGAGAGGTTAGTCGTTGCTGATGGGAAAGATATTGGACGGAATCCGGTTATGGGTGTTGCAGATATGGGATTGGTTCAAAGTACACGCGGTTACGATCCAATGAGTTTAAGCCATTATACTGCAACCTGGGTACCGGATGATGAATTCGAAACCTTTAACAAACCGACATGGCCTTTAAAAGGTGACGATGGTAAACTATGGAATAAGGCAGCGCTTAAAGCAAAATTAATTGATGCCTGGCAGCCTCTTGTTGATAAAGGTATCCAGGTGCATGTAGGTGAATGGGGATGTTATAATAAAACCCCGCACGATATTTGCCTCAGATGGATGAGAGATATTCTTTCTCTCTGGAAAGATGCTAACTGGGGTTATTCAATGTGGAATTTAAAAGGTGATTTTGGAATTCTTAATAGCGGACGCGCTGATGTAAAGTATGAAAATTATAAGGGGCATAAACTAGATAGAAAAATGCTGGAATTATTAAAAGAATTTTAGCTGGTTTTTTCAATTAAAAATACGGTTATAGATTAAGAAATAAATGCATTGGAATAGCATTATGAATTTTTTTTATAGAATATTAGTATTGCTTTTGGCTTTATCACATTCTAATATAGTATATTCCCAGTCCAGCAGAATCGAATACAATAATCAGGATTTATTTCTAAGCGGAGCGAACTTAGCCTGGAAAAGTTTTGCAAGAGATATTGGCCCAGGAAATACTGACTTTGATCACTTTGCTGATGTTCTTCTTCAGATTCACGACCATGGTGGCAATGCCTTAAGATTGTGGCTTCATACAACGGGTGTTGTTTCCCCAGAATTTGATAATGATGGTCTCGTGATTGGTCCAGGTGAAGGTACTATAGAAGATTTGAGACAAATATTAGACCTTGCCTGGGAACGGGAAGTAGGTATGAAACTTTGTCTTTGGTCTTTTGATATGCAGCGCTTAACCATCGGTGATAACTTACTGGCCAGGAACCGGCTCATGCTTACAGATACGTCATATACAATGGCGTATGTAAATAACGCTTTAATTCCTATGGTTGATTCGCTCAAAGGGCACCCTGGCATAATAGCCTGGGAAATTTTCAACGAACCTGAGGGTATGAGTGACGAATTCGGTTGGCGAGAAACTGACCATGTCGCGATGTCGAATATTCAGCGGTTTGTTAATCTCTGCGCCGGGGCAATTCATAGAACCGACCCTGAAGCAAAAGTGACAAACGGTGTCTGGAGTTTTAAAGCACTAACTGATGTAGCAACACTTTCGAAATCATCACTTGATTTATCTCAATTAAGCGAAATCGAAAAACAGGAACTTAAAAAAAGTTTTCAGCAAAAATATAGATCAGAGTTAAACGCTGACGAAATTATAGAATACCTGCAAAAGATTAATAAAATAAACGGATTTAATTATTATACAGATGAAAGAATAATCAGCGAAGGGGGCGATGAAGACGGAACACTCGATTTTTATTCAGTACATTATTATACTCATTTAGGAGAATCTGTTTCACCATTTACTCACGGTACAAACCACTGGTCTTTGGATAAACCTATAGTTGTTGCTGAATTTGCAATGAGTAATACCGATGGTGTTCTGAAAGATGATTTATTTAAACAGCTGTTTCAAAATGGTTATGCCGGGGCTCTTCCCTGGTCATGGACGGATATAGATTTTTCTTCACACACAGACATGCTTGCAGGTATGCAATCTATGTGGGACAATTTTAGAAGTGCAGTTGATGTAAACGGCATAGCAGGTGATTTTCCTATTATAACTTTAACAGAACCTGATAATGATACTGAATTTGACGAAGGTTCAAATATTACTATTTCTGCCGAAGCATCAGATAATGACGGAACAATTACACTTGTAGAATTTCTTGTAAATGATAAAAAGGTTGGGGAAGATGTTTCCGAACCGTATACAATGGTATGGAGTGGAATGGAAAACGGACGTTATACAATATCTGCGGTAGCAACAGATGATACCGGTAATAAACGTACTTCAAATTCTGCGATGATCAGAGTTGGTACTTTAGATTACGTAAGGCTTGAGGCTGAAGGATTCGCTGTATCGCATGGTTCTGGTATTTCTATTTTAGATGATGTAAGCGCAAGCAACGGAGCTTATATTGAGTTAAGAACAAATGTAGGTTCCTTGACATGGACAATTGATAATGTTAATGCAGCAGGTATTTATGAAATAATTTTTGGTTATCGCTTATCCTTTGACCGCCCTAAGCATCAATTCATAAATGTTAACGGGGAAAGAGTTGCTGAAGTTGTTTTTGACAGCACATTAAATGTTTGGCTGGAAGAACCTTTGATTGTGGATTTGAAGGAAGGTGAAAATACAATACAGATGGAATTATCATGGGGATGGATGGATGTAGATTATCTTGCATATCCTACTTCAATTGTTACTTCTGTAGAGAAAAATGATGAACTTCCGCTTATTTATTCACTTGAACAAAATTACCCGAATCCTTTTAATCCTTCGACAACAATTAGATATGCAATTCCAGAGGCGAGTAAAGTTAAAATCACCATTTATGACATTCTTGGAAGACAAGTTAGAACTCTTGTAAATGATGTGCAAAATACAGGTGTTTATAATATTTCTTTTGATGCAGCTGCTCTTTCAAGCGGTGTTTATATTTATAGATTACAGGCAGGCGATTTCTTTGAATCAAAAAGAATGATTCTAATTAAGTAAATATTTTTTCAATTATCTCATTGCTCTTTATAAGCTATTGTTAATCATGATTAATTCGTGGCTGTTTTTTCAACAAGATTGAACTGTTGGGAATTATATATAAAACTAAATTTATGCTTTTTCTATAAATTATTAATCAATCTGTAGGGAATGCCATGAAAAGAAAAAATTTTTTACTCTCTATTCCATTGGCGGGTTTATCATTAGGCTTGACCGGATTCATTAACCGTAGGAACTATAATACTTCATCTGATAACCTATTTAGAGACAAAAGCCGGTTGGATAAAGTTAAATTATCAATGTTAACAATGCAACGCAGAGCCTGGGAACAGGGTGTTGCTATGCAGGCTATGCTAGAATCAGGTGAAGAAGAAATGGTAATACTTATGGCAAAAGATTCTATTATTTATCAAACTGATGACGGCAGACTAGCTATGGTTGGACAAGAAAATGCATTGACTGATGCGGCATCTCCAGGAGAAGCTGTATTATGGGCTGCTAAGAAAACCGGCGATCCAAAACTTATGGACGCATTTAACAAATTACTGGAATATATGCTGCGCAAAGCTCCGCGTACAGAGGAAGGAATCATATACCATTTTACTCACATACCTCAGATCTGGTGTGACAGTAATTATATGCTCCCACCTTTTTTAGCTGCAGCAGGTGAATACAAGGAAGCACTAAAACAAATAGATGGAGTATTTTCTTTTTTATGGGATAAGGAATACAAAATGCTCTCTCATATGTGGGATGATGAAAAAAAGGAATTCGCGAGAAAAGATTTCTGGGGTGTCGGCAACGGATGGTCCGCTGCAGGGTTAACAAGAGTTATTCATGCCTTACCCGAAAGTATGAAAGAGGAAAAAGAAAATCTAATTCAGAAAGTGAAAGATATAATTGATGGATGCCTTGTTTACTTTAGACCGGATGGATTTTTCCACAATGTTGTAAACGATCCGAATTCATTTGTAGAAACCAATCTCTCTCAGATGCTTGCTTATACTATTTACAGAGGAATTAAAAGAGGCTGGCTTGACAAAAGCTATAAAGAAAAAGCAGACAAAATGAGAAAAGCCGCTAACTCTAAGGTTGATGAGTTGGGTTTGGTGCAGGATGTTTGCGGAGCTCCTGAATTTAATCATGCTGGAACTGCAGCAGAAGGGCAGGTATTTTACATCTTGATGGAGACTGCTTACAACGAATTAGTAAACTAAGAATAAATAACACAGGGACCCTGTTATATGATCAGAATAGCAACTTTCTTTTTATTTTTTATTCCTGTCAATGCACAGTTCATAGATAATTTTGATACACCTTTTCAATACGACGAAAGCGCTGAAAACGGCTGGACTTTCTTTTCGGGCGATGGACAGATAGAGATGGAATTTGAGCAATCCTCTGCAGAACATGCAGCAATTTATGTTAATGCCGAAAACGACAAAAGAAATTTATGGTGGGCAGTAATTAGAAGGCGTGTTTCGCGAAATATGGATCTTTCTTTGTTGGAGAAAAAAAATTATGAGTTTAGGATAGAAGCAAAGATTAAAGTTAACAGTGCTCCCAAACGCGTTAATCTTCATTTAAATACACAGCGTACAACGGATTTTCACTCCCACTTGATGGAATTTGACATTCCGGACACAAACAACTGGCATACAATAAGTATGACAACAAAAGATTTTGACGCTGTTCCAGGCGATAGAGTTTATGGACAACTTGCACTAATGGATTGGGGTTTTGAAAATTACATAGTTCAACTGGATTACGTCAAAGTAGATATTGTAGACATAAATAAAGTTGGGCCGGATAAAGGTACAAATATTCCTTACCGCCCCCCTATCCCTGAAATCGAAAAATTTAAATATCACTTAGTAGCTTCACAGGATGCTACTTTAGACAAAGCTTTTCCCGGGATGAATTTTAATAATTGGTCAACCGCTGATGGAGACGAATCAGTAAAGTTACTGAATGTAAACGGCAAGCAATTTATAATTCTCAAATGGGACTTAGATAAACTTTCAGATAAAGTGATAGAAGGTGCAGGACTATTAGAATTAACTACATACTCGATTCAGCGTTCACCGGAATTCAAAAAAGATTTCGGTATGATTAGAGTCACTGAAATTACTGGAGGAGATTCCAATTGGGATCAAGAAGATGTTACATATGAAAGTTTCTTAAGTGGTAAAAAGTTGAACGAGGTTATCAATTCGCAGATGATAATCGACATTAATGCAAATGAAAAACAAGGCAGTAAAAGTTACATTACTATTTCGAAGCCTGTCTTACAAAGAATCATTGAAGGAAAAACATTAGGAATAGCTCTACAACCTTTAGGTTCAGTGAGTGCATCATTTTATTCTCTCGAAAACAATAATGAAACTAATTCTGCAAAGTTGCATTTTAATATAAGAGAGTTTAAGTAAAAAATTATATCATAAAAAAGGGTTCGCATGAAAAATATTTTATTAAGTTTTAATTCAACAGATTTCTTTTCCTATTCGATTTTTCTTCTTCCTCTCCTTTTTACTTTATTCGCATCTTTAAAAACTTATGGTAACAACTTTGAGTATGAAGGGAAAACTGATATTGGCAAGATTAACTTACCCGGATCAGTTGAATTCGATGCTTCGAAAGATATTTACAAAATAACCGGAAGCGGAGAAAATATCTGGGGTAGCGAGGATGCCTTCTATTATGTCTGGAAAAAAGCCGAAGGTGATCTTTCGCTAAAAACAAAAATGAAATTTGAGGGTGAAGGTAAACACGAGCACCGAAAAGCAGGCTGGATGATTCGTACAGGACTTGAAGCAGATGATCCCTATGTTGATGCTGTTCTTCACGGTGACGGATTAATGTCTATGCAGTACAGGGAAACAAAAGGTGGTGAAACTTTTGAAGTTCAGTCCCCTATTAAATGGGGTGACGAGATTCTTCTTGAAAGAACTGCTGATCAATTCACTTTTACAATAATCAACGGAGATAAACTCTACCCTGCCGGAACAATCTCAGTTAAACTTGGCAGCGAAGTTTATGCCGGCCTTGCTGTATGTTCGCATGATTCTACAACTGTTGAAACTGCTGTTTTCTCAGATGTTGAATTTACTCAAATCGGAGTTGTTGAAGATGAAGATAGAATAGTTGAAAGTACACTCGAAATCATTGACGTTGCAACAGGATTGCGGGAAATAGTTTACCGCGCTAAAAATCATTTTGAAGCTCCTAATTGGACTCAAGACGGCAAAACATTTTATTTTAATAGCGATGGCAAAATGTACACACTTACCTTTGATGGAGATACACCTGAATTGTTAAACACCGGATTTGCAGATAAATGTAATAACGACCACGGGCTTTCCCCGGATGGAAAAGAACTTGTGATAAGCCACCACAATGAAGGAGGTAAATCAATGATTTATGTTTTGCCAAGCAGCGGTGGTGAACCAAGATTAGTTACCGAGCTTGGTCCATCATATTGGCATGGATGGTCTCCGGATGGCATTACACTTGTATATTGTGCTGAACGTAATGGTGAGTATGACGTATACTCTATACATGTTGACGGCGGCAATGAAACACGTTTAACCGAAGCACCGGGCCTGGATGACGGCCCCGAATATTCTCCAGACGGTAAATATATTTATTTTAACTCGGTTCGTACAGGACAAATGAAAATCTGGAGAATGAAAGCAGATGGATCAGAACAAATTCAATTTACACCAGATGATGATTACGGCGATTGGTTTGCACATCCTTCACCGGACGGCAAATTAATTGTATTCGTGTCCTATGATAAAAGCGTTGAAGGGCATCCGCCGAATAAAGATGTTGTCTTAAGAATCATGCCGACTGTGGGAGGCGAGCCTAAAACAATTGCAGTATTGTTTGGCGGACAAGGTACAATAAATGTTCCTTCGTGGTCGCCGGATAATAAAAAGGTAGCTTTTGTAAGTTACAGATTAGTGTCCAAATAAAAAATAGATTATAAGGGGTAAAATGTCTGATAGAAGAGATTTTTTAAAACTGGTTGGATTAGGAACTGCAGCATTGACTTTGCCAAAGTTTGATTTATTTGCAAATGATAGGAGGAATAATTACATGGCCAAAATAGGTATTCAGTTATATACGATCAGGAAAGAAATTGAAAAAGATTTTGATACTTCAGTAAAAAAGATTGCAGATATGGGTTATTACGGATTTGAAACGTATCCTCTACCAAAAAGTGTAACCCTTGAACATGCGGCAAAGAAATTTAATGAATTCGGAGTAGAAGTATTTGGGATGCATTATGATCTGCCAGTTACAAAAGAAGAAAAAGAAATGGCTTTAAGAATGGCAGATGCTTATAAATGCAGTGTACTTGTGTATCACGGTTGGCCTAAAGATGAGGCAATAAAGAATCTTGACCCTATTGAAAACATTGTGAACTGGCCAAAAGTCGAAGCTTATGCAACACTTGAAGCAATTAAAAAAACTGTCGAACTATATAACGAAGCTTATGAATTCCTGAAGACTAATGGCTTAACACTCTGCTATCATAATCACTGGTGGGAGCTGGAGGAAACAGATTATGGAGTGATACCGTTATATTATCTGGTTGAGAACCTGCACCCTGAGATCTTCTTTGAACTGGATGTTTACTGGGCTTCGGTTGCTGGGCATAATCCTGCCGAAGTTATTAACGATTTAGGAGACAGGATAAAATTCCTTCACATTAAAGACGGTCCGGCAGTGAAAGGTACAACCACTTATAACCATATGCCTGCAGGCAGCGGTACAATAGACTTTAATGATATTACCGAAACCGGTGGGAAAAATATTAAATGGATGATTGTTGAATTCGACGAATTTAAAGGTGATATTTTCTACGGTGTTCAACAAAGTTATAATTATCTTACTAATAATAAGCTTGCTGAAGGAAAGAAATAGTTTTTTGTAACTAAAAGAAGGATATTATTTTGAAAGTTTTATTTATTGGCGGAACCGGAAATATCAGCACTTCATTAAGTAAATTATGTATTGAAAGAGGTATGGAATTATTTTTACTTAACAGGGGTACAAGAGATACTAAAATTCCTGGAGTAGAAGTCATTACTGGTGATATCAATAATTACGACGTAATTACAAATTTATTGAAGCACCACAAGTGGGATGTTGTTGTTAACTGGATAGCTTTTGAAGAGAAAGATATTGAAAGGGACATAAAATTATTCCGCCATAAAACCAAGCAGTATATATTTATAAGTTCAGCATCTGTTTATCAAAAACCCCCTTCACACCCGGTGATTACAGAGTCAACACCATTGTTCAATCCTTTCTGGGATTACTCGAGAAATAAAATTGCATGCGAGGAAAGGTTAAATATGGAATATCGCAACGAAAACTTCCCTATTACTATTGTGCGTCCTTCCCTTACTTATGATACTGTGATACCTGTTGCTATCGGCGGCTGGACTAATTACAACATCATTGACAGGATGAAAAAGGGAGAAAAAGTTATTGTACATGGTGACGGAACAGCTCTCTGGACAATCACTCATGCTGATGATTTTGCCAAAGGATTTATCGGGCTTATTGGACATCAACAGGCTATCGGACATTCATTTCATATCACTTCAGATGAAATCTTAACATGGGACCAAATATACCAGGCCGTGGGACATGCAGTTGGTGTTGAACCTAACATTGTTCACATTCCATCGGATTTTATAAGTCGCTGTGTCCCCTCTTTTACAGGTTCTTTGTTAGGAGATAAATCTTATAGTGTAATCTTCGACAACACAAAAATTAGAACTTTCGTACCCGACTTTAAAGCTGTTATCCCCTTCAGCGAAGGTATAAAAAAAACAATAAAATGGTTTGAGGCAGATTCTAAAAGAATGGTCATAAGCGATGAGATCAACAAGGAAATGGACTTAATAATTAATGCTTTTAATAATCTATAAATTCTCTTAAATTGCGATAATAGTGTTCTACTTTATCAATTCAATAATAAAATTATCATTACAATAAAATGATTCTTTTGGAAAATTTCTAATTATTCATGAATTATTGAATCAGTTTATGGCATAATTTTAGAATAATATTTTTCTTATTTAATTCTTCACTACGTTAACAAATTCTTTTAATTTTTTTTATTTAATAGGAAACAATTATGAAAAAAACATCAATTATTTTCTTTGTTATTATCACAGCACTTACAACAAAATCATTTTCTCAAGAAATTGATAAGACTTTGCTTGAGAAGGGGCATAACCTAATCGAAACTAAAACTTATTCTGCTGAAGAAGATGAAAAAATTCTAGAACTATATAAGGGTTTGCGTGTGGCTGATGTTGCAGATGGTATGGATATGGTCGGGTTGCCACACACTGGATTAGTTGATCCTGCAATACATCCAGATTGGGTTGATTATGAAAATTTATCCCATCAAATGAGAGGTATTGCCGTAACTGCGCGTTATGTTCCGACACAACGCCCTGATCGACCCGAACCTGGAGAAGATTTTCAAAAGTGGGAAGGCAATTTTTATAATTCTTATTCAAACGAAGCTTTTACTGAACTGATAAAACCCGGAACTGTTGTAGTACTTGATGATGTTGAAGACAAAGATATTGGCTCAATCGGTTCGTATAATATTTTGGCATGGTATAAACTAGGCGCTGTTGGCGTTGTCACAGATGCCTCTTCAAGGGACACAGATGAAATTGCAATTCAAAAAGTACCATTATATTTACGTAAGAAAGGTAGAGGAATTCGTCCCGGGAGAAATGAACTTGAATCGGTAAACCGCCCAGTTGTTATAGGCGGAGTACTGGTTAATCCCGGTGATATAGTTGTTGCTGATGGTGACGGAGTTATTGTCGTCCCGAGAAAAGTCGCCGAACCTGTGGCAAAATTCGCAAGAGCAATTTTGGATAAGGATAAAGCCGGAAGAAAAAGCTTATATGAAAGCCTTGACCGTCCTTTGGATAAAACTGTCAAATAATTTAATGAATAAGGAGATTTGTAAATTGTCAAAAAATCATAAAAAAATCTTAAGAGAAATAAGCTTTATTGTTTTAGTACTTCTCCTTGTATCATGTAATCAAGCAAACAAAAAAGATGAGGATAACACAAAAGTGGATATCAAATTAGAAAAAGCTAAAGTCACGGCTAAAATGCAAAACCAACTTGATCAAATATTTGAATTGTGGTACCCGTTATCGCTTGACACCGTTCACGGCGGTTATCTTAGTGATCTCAATTACAAATGGGAAATAAGCGGTGCTCAGGAAAAAATGATTGTAACACAATCCCGTCATATTTGGACAATATCTAACGCTGCTTTGGCTTTTCCCAAATATGACAAATACCGATATGCTGCTACACATGGATTTAAATTTTTGAAAGACGTTATGTGGGATAACGAGTATGGCGGCTTTTATAACCTGGTTGACAAGGAAGGAAACGTGATTAAAAGCAATGGGGAAATTGTTAAAGAAGCTTATGGGAACGCATTTGCAATTTACGGGATATCTGCGTATTACAATTTAACAAAAGATCCTGATGCATTAGAAATGGTAAAGAAAGCATTTAACTGGCTCGAAAAAAACAGCTATGATCCTGAATATGGAGGCTATTTTCAATATCTTGACAGAAAAGGAAGACCCTTTATTGAAGGTTATAACGGCACTCTACCGAAAGATTACAACAGTTCGATTCATATTCTAGAGGCTTATACAGAACTGTACAAAATTTTTCCAGATCAGTTGGTTGAAACACGGCTTAATGAAATGTTACTTTTAATTCGAGATAAAATTACGACTGATAAAGGATATATGAATTTGTTTTTTGATCAGAAATGGGAAGTGCTATCAAATAAAGATAAAGGGCGTGACGCAGTTATGGCAAATTATAATTTTGATCACGTTTCTTTCGGACATGATGTTGAAACTGCATTTTTACTATTTGAAGCCTCGGAAATACTTGGTAGTGAAGATAACAGCAAAACTTTGGCTATTGGAAAAAAAATGGTAGATCATGCCATAGTAAACGGATTAGACTCTGTTGGTGGATTGTTTGATGGGGGTTATTATTTTGATGATAATAAATGTTCAATAATAAAAAATACAAAAGAGTGGTGGGTGCAGCTTGAAGCAATGAATACTTTCTTAATCATGTCCATACTATACCCGGATGATCAGAATAAATATTACGAAAAATTTATTCTGATGTGGGATTATTGCGACAAATATCTAATAGACCATAAATACGGTGGATGGTATTGGGGTGGAATTGATATTGTGCCTGAAAATGTTAATATTTACAAAGCTTCAATTTGGAAAGGCAATTATCATACTTCACGGTCTTTAATAAATTGTATAAATAATCTGAGTGAGAATAAAACGCATTGACTTTTAAATAATTATTTCTTATTTCCTTAAAAAAGCATTTGATATGTAATATTCTTAATTCTTAGTAAAAGGAAAGAAAATTACATGAGATATCGAAGTTTAGGTAAAACAGGATTAAAGGTATCCGAAATTGGATTTGGTGCCTGGGCTATTGGGGGGAATTGGGGATCGCAAAAAGATATTGACTCTGTTGACGCATTACACAAAGCTATTGATCTCGGGGTAAATTTTATTGATACTGCTGCTGGTTACGGAGATGGCAAAAGTGAAAGAATTATTTCTCAAATATTAAAAGAGCGTAGTGAAAAAATTTATGTAGCTACTAAAACACCGCCTTTGCCTGGCCCATGGCCCCCTTCTCCCTATTGTAAAACAGAAGAACGCTATCCAAAAAAATATCTAAGAGAAAACATTGAGCAGCGCTTAAGCAACCTTAATACCGGTTCAATTGATATTCTTCAGTTGCACACGTGGACAAGAGCTTGGAATAAAAATCCTGAACCATTAGTTGAATTACAGAAAATGAAAACTGAAGGGCTTATAAAAGCAATCGGTGTATCTACCCCCGAGCATGATCAAAATAGTGTAATAGATTTAATACGAAATGGTTTTGTTGATGTAGTTCAAGTGATATACAATGTTTTTGAGCAAGAACCTGCTGCAGAACTTTTACCTGTTGCTTTAGAACATGATATAGGTGTAATAGTAAGGGTGGTGTTTGACGAAGGTATTTTGACTGACAAATATTCTGTAAAAAGTAAATTTCCACAAGATGATTTCAGAAGTAAATATTTTGCAGGTGACCGTTTAGAAAGGGCGGTAAAAAGAGTCGAAGAGATAAAAGATGAGATAGGCGATTCAAATTTTACAATGCCTCAAGCAGCAGCTAAATTTGCGTTGTCAAATGAGGCTGTGAGCTCTACAATAACGGGAATCAGGAATATTAAACAAGCTGAGGAAAATGCCCGTATTTCCGATTTGCCTGATATGAAAGAAAATCTAATTCTGAAGCTTAGGAAACATTATTGGCTTCGTTCAATTTGGTATTCAGGCAAGTGAGACTTTAATAAGTCTGTAATTAAGAAAAATTAATATTATTTGTTAAAAAAGATTATGAAGGATTTTATTATTGTTATAAAACTTTATCAGAATGATAATAATTTACCAAAATGGTTGATATTATCTGCTCCTTTTTCGACAGTTTAATACAAAGTAAGATGGCATTATTATTGTAATTTTTAACCTGGTAAGAGTCAGTTTATTATCTTCTAAAGAAAGTTAAATTCAAAAATAATAAGCATATAATAAATCAGTGTGCTAATTCTTATATATTAAAAAATACTACTAATTTGGACTAAACACCTAAGAGTTTAAATATTCATAATTTTTGTTGTTTGGGAGGAGTAACCATGACAAAATTATACGTTTTCCGGAGAAGAATAACTTTCTCTTCCATCCTTTTATTGTTTTTTTTAACCCAACCCCTTAATGCACAAAGTACTGGCGCAATAAGTGGTAAAGTTACTGATAAAGCCACTGGTGAACCTCTGTTTGGTGCAAATGTGATGCTTCAGAACACAAGTTATGGAGCCGCATCTGATTTTGACGGTCTATTTCATATTAGGAATATTCCGCCTGGTGATTACGTTCTTCTTGTTAGATATATCGGGTATGAAGAAAAGACAATCGATGTAACAATTGTAGCTGGTAGAACTCTTAGTGAAGATCATGAACTTGAATTCAAGGTTATTGAGGGTAAAACAGTAACAATAACTGCGCAAGCTGAAAGCCAGATACAAGCTATAAACCAGCAGTTAAATTCAAATACAATTGAAAATGTTGTTTCCAAAGCACGTATCAAAGAATTACCTGATGTGAACGCAGCTGAATCAATTGGCCGTTTGCCTGGTGTCTCAATACAAAGATCCGGAGGCGAGGCAAATAAAATTGAAGTCCGCGGTTTAAGTCCCAAATACAGTCTTATAACTGTTAACGGTGTTGAACTTCCTGCAACAAGTACTACTGACCGAAGTGTTGACCTTTCGCTTGTTTCATCCAATATGCTTGACGGAATTACTTTGAAGAAATCAATCACGCCTGATATGGATGCTGATGTTTTGGGCGGTAGCATAGATTTGAAACTTAAAGAAGCTCCTAAAGGACTTCACTTCAATATCTCCGGGCAGGGTGGATATAATGAACTTCAAGATGACGCGGGCAATTATAACTTTTCAGGTAGTATTAGCAATAGATACTTAGATAACAGGCTTGGCATCATTCTGAATTTTAATACTGACAACTATGATCGTAGTGCTGACAAGTTCCAAGACGATTGGGTCAATTGGGAAGGAGGGAAAACAATTGTTACGGGAGTATTGAACCTGAGAGAAGAGACCATAAATAGGAAAAGGACTGGGGCAAGTTTCTTACTTGACTATACTTTGCCAAATGGCAAGATAACAGCCAATGCATTTTTTAATCAATTAGACTCCGAAGGATTGATTCGAATTAACCGGATTAATACTCCATCGAATACTTTTGGTACAAACAGACGCTTTTATGACCTGGAACAAGATGACAACACCACCAATGTATTTACGAGCGCTATAGCAATAGACCAGGATTTTGACTGGCTTCGTTTCGATGCGACCATAAGCCGATCCGGTACCGCTTTTAATGATCCGGACCGTCGTGTTTGGCAATTCACTCAAGAAAGGGGTGGTGCCGTTGATGCAGGTTTGTATTTCCCAACAATGGATCCAAAAGATATCGGTTCTATTCTTCTCGCTGATACAGCTAACACCTTCATGGCTGATATTTTCCAATACAGGACAAGACTTATTGATAACACAACATCTGCAAATATAAACTTTGAAGTACCATATAAATTCGGTAATCAATTAAGCGGATTTATAAAATCCGGAGGAAAGTTAAGCTGGGTTGACCGTAGCAATGATCAAAGCCAAAACGGTTACGGTGGATTGCAGTATGGCGGCGG
>CAJHYN010000623.1_pt1 | contig 19932 bp, 14 predicted proteins | sample 9198641 | NCBI WGS metagenome assembly CAJHYN01 (sample SAMEA7708370, study PRJEB35096) | sediment metagenome | biome: marine neritic benthic zone biome [ENVO:01000025]; feature: sediment [ENVO:00002007]; material: shallow marine sediment [ENVO:03000034] sea grass bed [ENVO_01000059] ... | reverse complement strand
TTTCTAATTCTGAAATGCTCTTCATGTAATTCATCTCAATTTCATTGAATAACTTCATCCCTTCAATATGTGCGTTCATTCCGTCAATAAATTCCACAAGTGATATCTCGCCCTGCTCGTAAGAATAAGCCGCAGTTGAAAAAATATTATGAAAACGGAAATCTTTCCTTTCATAGAAAAGGGTATTGTTGATTTTATATTTATCGTATGATTCCGAGACTTCTGCTCTAATCTTCTCTTTTAAATATTTTATCTCTTTAGACAAAATATCCAGTTGAATTTCTGTTTGTTCAATTTCCACTTGATTGCGTTTAAACAAAGGAATTTCAAAGTCCAATTGAACAACCGATCCTTTAAACGAGTCGGTCTGTTCCTTGTAACCTGCACTAAGGTTTATAATAGGAATTGCTTTTAGTTTGTTGTGAGATAAAAATGATGTTTCACTTTCAACAAGAATTCGAATTGACTTAAGATCGTTTCTATTTTGAAATGCTGTATTAATCAATTCATCTTTTGAATAAGTTATTTCATTTTTGTTTTCCGATACTTCTGTTGTATTAAATTCCTTATCACCCGCACCGATAATCAACCCTAATTTATTCCGAAAATTATTTTTTTGTAACTCGATATTATTTGCTTCAGACCGGAGTTTGTTTAATTCGATTAAGATTCTCTGTAATTCGTATTCTGATATATCGCCCTCATCTAATCGGTGTTTCGCTGAGCGGGAAAGTTCGTCAAGCTTCGTAAGAGTGTTTTTAAAGTCTTGAGATAACAAGGAGTAATAATGTAAATCGAAATATATTTCCTGAACCTGCGAAGCTATATTTAGTTTTGTATTCTCAAGCAAAAGCTTTTGTGCTTCCACAGATTTCTTTTTTGCGTCGATATTGCTCCATCTTTCCCACAAAAAATTTAGCGGGATAGATCCGGTAGCAACCCATTCACCTAATTCATTATTGTTTAATTCAAGATCCTCCCGGTAATATGCAAACGATGGGTTGGGCAATCTTTGTGTTCCTTCAAGTTTTGCTTCAGCATTTTTAATTGCAGCTGTTTGTTTCTGTATCTCAATATTGTTTTTGTACGCAAGCTGAATAGCTTCATCCAGCGTAAATTTATTTTGAGCCTTGATAGAAAAAACAGATACAAGAACAGCCACAATCAAGAGACGGAATAGTCTCATGATACCTCCAAATAAAGTTTAATTTTTTTGATTAACTAAAAAAAGGTATGTCTATTTAAGCAACAGGCGGCGCTACATTAGTTGCGGATTGAACGTACCTCTCCCACTTTAGATTAATTTTTGGGAGAAATTGTACTAATCGTTTTGAATAATTTTGAGTGTTGTTATCTGAAACGTATTCCACAACCAGTTGAGGAAAAGTAAAATTAACGATCCTTTTAACCGTTTGAAATTCTATCGAATCGATGTCAGTCAAATGATCATGCTTTGAAAAATCTTCAAGTGAATGATGGTCTTCATGAGATTCGTGCTCATGCTCATGATGATGATGATCATTTACAAAATGCAGATGAGGATTTTCTGCCCCGATTAAATCGTTTTCAACCTTGCTGTGAAGATGGAACAATGGGGATAGAAAGTAAAAGTTTAGATAAACTATAGTTACAAAAAGGAATGGGATTTTATATTTGTTGTTTACTTTTGTCATAATTCAGGTAGGCAAAAATATATTTTCAAAAACCAAAAAGCAAAATATTTTAAAATTCTTCGTGATATTTTTGTGATACTTAATTATTAATTTCATTTCGAATTAAAAGGTAATTTATGAGAAAAGTTTTAGTTATCGAAGACGATAAAAAGCTTTCAGATTTGTTGGAAATTCATTTGTCCGACTTGAATTGCAAATAACCATTTATATCCACAATCTCAATTTTCTTTTTAGCCTTGAAAGAATCAAACAACTTTCTTTGTTTATCATCCATTTCTCTTCCATATTTCACTTCAAGCAAAGTGCCGTTAAAAAAGAAATCGATTTCTAAACTATTTTTATAAACGTAACAAGGTTTTTTTTCTTTGACCAAATAGAAAACCAAATTTTCAAATAAGGCTCCTTTATCTCTGAATCCGGTAATAAAATTCCTAATCCCCAGATCAGCCGCATAAACTTTTTTAGGCGCGCGTAATCTTTCATTCAGTTTGCCACATCGTTCTATAGCATAAATTAGATAAGTGTTTTGAAAATATTCGAAATACCTTTTTGCTGTTTCGCTTGAAATACCCATAACTTTAGCAATTTTATTAAGGCTCATCTGCTTTCCGGCTCTCTCCATCAATAGTCTGAAAAATTCTTTTAATGAGTTTACATCTCTTACCCCATGATAAAATGCAATATCTTTATAAATTATAGCATCAATCAAGTTATCAAGATATTCAAAATCACCGGTTAAAATATATTCCGGTATACCTCCCAATAACATATAATCTTCAAAGTAGCTCTCTGTCAAGTAGTTCTCTGACTTTTTGGCGGAAAGCCCTTTAAAATCAAGATACTCAAAAAAATCAAGAGGCAAAATTTCAATTACTTTAGTGCGTCCGGTCAGCAAAGTCTTTTTATCTTTTAAGATGGAAGACGAAGAAGAGGAAATGTAAATTTTCACATTTTCAGAATCATATAAGTTTTTTAATTCTTGATTAATATTTTCACGGTAAGCAGCTTCATCAAAGAAAAGAAAAAGTTTTTCATTTCTTTTTAATTGATGAATTCTCCTAAATTCTCTAACTATTTCATGAATCGAATGTTTTTCTACCGCAATAGAATCCAGGGATACGTAAAGTATTTTCTTAGGGTTTATCCGATTAGTCAATTCTTTTATAAACAATTTCATTATCGAAGTTTTCCCTACACGTCTTAATCCTGTCAGAACAATAATTTCTTTTCTCTTTTCGGAAGCTCGAAGTGCAGAAAGATATTTTTCGCGGGAATGGAGCCCCAGTGAATATTCCTCTTCCCACCAGGGATTAAAATTGTGTAGATCTTCCTGTAAATGTTCCATTTTAATTCTATTTGTTAATAGCAAATAAAATTTAGGTTTTTCATTTGGCAATAGCAAATATATTTAACAACTCAAACACTACATAGCCAAACACTGTAGTAAAATATTTCTTCATTTTTCGTGATATTTTTGTGATACTTATTTATTAGTTTCGTTTTGAATTAAAAGGTAATTTATGAGAAAAGTTTTAGTTATCGAAGACGACAAAGAAATTTCAGACCTGCTGGAAATTCATCTTTCTGATTTGAATTGCGAAATTACAAAATCGTTCGACGGTAAATCCGGATTAGAAAACGCGATCAGCAATGGTTATGATTTAATTGTACTCGATATTATGCTGCCTGAATTGGACGGATTTGAAGTCTGCCGTGAAGTCCGTAAGAAAGAAATTAATACACCTATTTTAATGCTCACTTCAAAATCAGAGGAAATGGACAAAGTACTAGGGCTTGAACTCGGCGCTGATGATTATTTATCAAAGCCTTTCAGCATCCGAGAGTTTATTGCCCGCGCAAAAGCAATATTCAGAAGAACCGATGTTTCCAAAAAAGAAAACACAGAAAAAAAAGAAATTAATTTTGATAAATTGACCATAGAGGTTGAAAATCGAAAAGTACTTTTAGGTGGAGACCGTATTGAGTTAACGCCAAAAGAGTTTGACCTGCTTTATTTAATGGCAACACACCCGGGGCGTACTTATTCACGTGAAGATTTACTAAACACTATTTGGGGTTATCAATTCAGCGGATATGAGCACACTGTTAATTCTCATATAAACAGATTGCGCAGCAAAATTGAAAATGATATTTCCAATCCAAAATATATTATAACAACATGGGGAGTCGGCTACCGTTTTAACGATGAGCTCTAATGCCGCGAAGCGAGATAAGAATTGACTATAATGATTTAGAGAATAGCGAGACAATTATTTATGGAATCTCATCAGATAGCTTTGGTAATAACATGAAAAAATTTTTTAATTCGTTGTTTTGGAAAATTTCTTTTGTATTTCTTTTTATACTTGTAATAATTTCGAGCGTGTACATGCATATTTCTGTCACAACCGCTGAAATGTATTTCCAGGAAACCCGGCAAAGGCTTGATACAGAAATAGCGGCTCACATTGCTTCTGACAACAATTGCTTCATCGGGGATAGCGTTAATACTGAAGTATTAAAAAATGTTTTTCACAACGTTATGGTAATTAATCCCAGCATAGAAGTTTATCTTCTCAACAACGAAGGAAAGATCTTAACATACTTTGCACCATATCATGAAATAACTCTCGAGTATGTTCCGCTTGAGCCAATAAAAGAATTTATCTCTCTGGAAGAACACGAATTTTTAATGGCAATTGATCCGAAAAATCCAACACAGAAAAAGGCTTTCTCAGCAGCCGAAGTAATTGAAAACGATGAATTAAAGGGATACATTTATGTAATACTCGGCGGCGAAGAATTTGAGAATGCATCTCAGTTGGTTTTCGGCAGTTACATTCTCCGACTCGGCGTGCGGTCGATGGTTATTGCATTAATAACAGCCGCATTTGTAGGTTTTATTGCGATCGGGTTTATTACAAAAAACATAAGAACAATAGTCGGAACGATAAGAGAATTCAAAAACGGAAACCTTAACGCGCGCATAAAGCTAAAAGGCAAAGGCGAGCTATCAGAATTCTCGGATTCATTCAATGATATGGCTGATACAATTGTATCGAACATAGATGAAATAAAAAGAATCGACAAACTTCGCCGTGAGCTTGTTGCCAATGTATCTCATGATTTGAGAACGCCGTTGTCAGTTATCCGTGGCTATATTGAAACAGTATTAATCAAAGATGAAAAACTTAGTGCCGAAGAAAGAAAAAAGTATCTTGAAACGATTTTAAGCAGTACAGATAGATTGCTGAATTTGGTTGAAGAACTTTTCGAGCTTTCAAAACTGGAAGCGAAAGACAAAACATTGCAGCTCGAGGAATTCCCGATAGCCGAGCTGCTTCAGGATGTTTATCAAAAGAATTTGATTATTACCGAATCAAGTAAAATCAACATGACAATTGATTTATCCGACAACCTCCCACTTATAAAAGCAGATGTCGGAATGATGGAAAAGGTACTACAAAACCTTGTTGATAATGCCATCAAGTTTACCCCGGAAAACGGAAGTATAAAATTAATCGCAGAACGCTTCGACCAAAATAGTCTTTCGATTAAAGTTATCGATAGTGGTATCGGAATTGAGAAAGAGCAGCTGCCGCACATCTTTGATAAATATTATCAGATAAAAAGAGTATCCGACAGTAAAAATAAAGGCACAGGACTTGGTCTGGCTATTGTTAAAAAAATATTGGATCTGCATGAGTTTGATATTGTTGTTGAAAGCAATTTGGAGAAAGGCACCTCTTTTAATATTATTATAAACTGTACAGTGGCTTGTAACTAGTTCTTTTATAATTGTAACAGAAAGTTTAATATGTTGTGATAATTTCGTGATATCTCAAAACTATTTTTGTCCCTAAATAATTAATTAAAAAAGGGAATAAAAATGCTTAACAGATATTTTACACTTATCGCAACTTTTATTTTAGTAATAACATTTGCTGCTTGCAGTGATGACGACGATAATCCGGTAATTCCTCCATCGGAATCAACAACAAATACTTTTACAGTAAGAATAGAAAACATCGGAATGGATTATAAATTCAGTTCAAGCGGAATATTTAACACGCCAACAGGTGCTGCAGGCCCAGGTCCATTATTACCTGGCAATTCTTACGAATATGAATTCAGCGCAGCTCCGGGTTCAAAATTATCTTTTGCAACAATGTTTGTTCAATCAAACGATTTATTTTATGCTCCGGATGAACAAGGTATTGAATTATTTGACGGAAATGGAAATCAAATTACCGGTGATATCACTTCTCAAATTTTGCTTTGGGATGCAGGTACAGAGATTGACATGGAACCTGGTTTAGGTGCTGATCAAGCCCCTAGACAGAGCGGTGCTAACTCTGGCGCTGCTGATCCAAACAACACTGTAAGAAGGGCGACAGACGATTTTAATAATTTGCCTGCTGTTGAAAACGTAATAAATGTAACGCTTACTTCAACAGGTCCAACAAATTTTAAATTAACAATTGAAAATGTTTCTAATGGCGCAACACTTTCGACATCAGACGGTGGAAGTACTGCCGTTCCTCTGGCTCCTGGAGCTTGGGTTGTTCACACTTCCGGTTCACCTTTATTTTCAGCAGGACAAGCTGATCAAGGAAACGGTTTGGAAGGACTCGCAGAAGACGGAAACGTTGACGCAATTGGAAATTACTTGAACAATAACACCGGCTTAGTTACTCCATACGCCCCAGGTGTTTATGTGATTCACACTAATGATGCTCCTTTATTTACCTCAGGCCAAAACGACAGGGGTGAAGGTTTGGAAGCCTTGGCCGAAGACGGTGATCCAAGCGGGCTTAATACTTCAATAACAGGAAACGAAGGAATTATTTTGAATGGAGTTTTTAATACTCCTGCCGGCAGCGCTTCACCAGGCCCGATTTTCAAAAATGGAGCTTATGAGTTTATTTTTGAAGCAAGCCAAGGACAAAGATTATCATTCGCTACAATGCTTGTTCAATCAAATGATTTATTTATAGGAACCGGACAGAACGGAATCGAATTATTCAACGGTGGTACTGCTTTAACAGGCGACATAACATCATCATTGACTTTGTGGGATGCAGGAACTGAAATTAATGAAGAACCGGGTATCGGCTTAAACCAGGCACCGAGACAAAGTGGCCCGAATACAGGATCTACTGAAAATGGAACTGTCCGCACTATTCAAAATGTTAATGATGGGTACACTTATCCGGACGTTTCTGATTTAGTTAGAGTGTCAATTTCAGTACAATAAATTTATTATCCTGGATTTAAATTAGTCCGGGAAGATTTTTTGCAAAATGACGGGGTATAAAATGTTAAGAAATATAAAATACATTTTGTTTGCTGTGTTGGTTTTTTTTGGGTGCAATGAGCTGTCATCCAAAAGCTCAAGTAACGAAGTAAAAAATAACTTAAAAGAATCAAAGCTAGTCTCGTATTCAAGTGACGAAGAAGTCGCTACTATTGCAGGCGGATGCTTTTGGTGCATCGAAGCTCCTTTTGAAAAAATAGACGGGGTTAAAAAAGTAATTTCAGGTTATGCTGGCGGGAAAGAAAAAAACCCGAGTTATAAAGAAGTATCAAGCGGAAGAACCAGCCATGTTGAAGCTGTGCAGGTTTATTTCGATCCGCAAGTGATTAGCTACACGGAAATTTTGGATATATTCTGGAAGCAATTCGATCCGACTGATGACGGCGGTTCGTTTTATGACAGAGGCTTTCAATATACTTCTGTAGTTTTTTATCACAACGATGAACAAAAAAGAGTAGCTGAAAAATCAAAAAATCAGTTAAGCAGATCGGGTATTTTTGGTAACCCCATTGTTACCCCTATTAAAGAGTTTACTAACTTTTACCCTGCCGAAGAATATCACCAGGATTTTTATAAAAAAGATCCAAACAGATATTACAGTTATAGAAAAGGCTCAGGCAGAGATAAATTCATTGAAAAAACCTGGGGGGAAAAATATGTTGAAGATTTTAAGAAACCTTCAAAATCTGAATTGAAAGAAAAGCTCACAGACTTACAATTCAAAGTTACCCAAAAGAACGGAACAGAAAGGGCTTTCAACAACATATATTGGGATAATAAAGAAGATGGAATTTACGTAGATATAGTTTCAGGCGAACCTTTGTTCAGTTCAACAGATAAATACAAATCCAGTTCAGGTTGGCCGAGCTTCACCAAACCTATTGATGCACGCTATATAAACAAAGTGATTGATAACTCCCATCTTATGGAAAGAGTAGAATTAAAAAGCAAAGCAGCAGATTCACATTTGGGTCATGTTTTTTATGACGGACCCGAGCCGACAAACTTAAGATACTGTATAAACTCAGCAGCAATGGAATTTATTCCAAAAGAAATAATGAAAGAAAGAGGCTATGAAAATCTTTCGTGGCTATTCAAATAAATTTTTAAGGGGATAATAATATGAAAGCTATTTTATCATTATTTGCCTTTATATTTTTAGCGGGATGCGTTGATACAGATTTTATCAACGATTCTCAACTTGAACCGGAAGCAGGTTATTTAAGTATTGAAAATACTGAGAGTTCATTATTACTCAATAATTCACTTCAACTAATGGCAGCAGCTTATGACGCTTCTGATAATGAGGTAAGCAATACTGTAATTACCTGGAAATCATCTGATGAATCCGTTATCACAATAGACAATAGCGGTTTGATAACAGGCAATAATATTGGACAATCTCTTATAACGATAATGGCCGATGGTTTTGAAAGTGATTCAAGAATTATAAGTGTTATTCAGGATCCAAATCAGCTTGCTTCTATTGCTGTTTCACCTAATTCAGCAAATTTCAGTGTAGGCACACAAATTCAATTTACAGCTCAGGGCTTAAATGGAAACGGTCAAACAATTAGCGGAATTAATTTTCAATGGAATTCTACCGATCCAACTATTGTTTCTATTGATGACAATGGTAGAGCAGAAACTTTAATGCCTGGTATCGCTTTTGTTTATGCCTTTGCCAATGGTATTCAAAGTGATAATATAAGGGTTGAAGTCAGGGGGCAAAGCAAAACAGGCAGTTTTCAAAGAAATCCGTCTACTACATATGTCGTTGAGGGTACAGCAACACTAACAATAGATGGCAATGATTTATTACTTCAATTTGGTGATGATTTTAGATGCAGCAACGGTCCAAATTTACATGTTTACCTGGCAAATGGTCCATCAATAAGTGCCGGTGGAGTTGATCTCGGAAGTTTAAGGTCTACATCCGGTGCTCAATCTTACAGATTTAACGGAAGTAATAATGTAGACTTTACACATGTAATTATTCATTGTGTGCCGTTTAATGTGTCCTTTGGTTTTGCGGAATTGAATTAAAAAGTTTATTTAGTAAAGGAAAAAAATAATGATACAGAGAAAATACATAGCAACATTTTTTGTAGTCGCTTTTTTATTGTTTGCTGAATTTAATTTTGCAAACGGTTGGACACAAAAGAAAGGAAATGGCTACGTACAATTTAGCAGCAGGATAACTGTTGCCGACGAATTTTATGAACCAGGCGGAAACAAAGTTGACATCACAACATTCGGAGATTACACCTTCAGTTTTTTTGCGAATTATGGAATAACCAATAAGCTTACTATTTTTGGCTCGTTTCCATTTAAAAGACTTACCTTAAACAGAATTGAAGGAAGAAATTCCGGCACAGTATTTTTTCCGGGTGACTCAAAAAACGGCATTTCAGATTTTAATGTTGGATTGAAATACGGACTGGGTAAAATAGGTTCGACCTCTTTTGCTGTTTCATTGTCCTTCGGAATTCCTATTGGCGACAATGAACAACCAAACGGGCTTTACACAGGTGATGGCGAATTAAACCAGCAGATTTCTCTTGGTTTTGGGCATTCATTCAAAGGTCCTATTTATATTGCCGGAGCAGTTGGATTCAATAACCGCGTCAATGATTATTCAGATGAATTCAAATATAATTTTGAAATTGGTTATCGGATCAGCAAACCTTTATTGCTTATGTTCAAAGTAAACGGTGTTGAAACCTTGCGAAACGGCGGCGATGAAAGACTGGGTGGCACTGCAGGGCTTTTTGCAAATAATCAAAATTACTTAGCTTACGGCCCTGAAGTGATTTATTCTTTGACAGAAATTGTTGGTTTGAATCTGGGTGCCTATTCCGCCACTCGAGCAGAAAACGTAGTTTCGGGAATAGCCTATAAAGCCGGTGTGTTTTTTAGAATTAGATAAAATTTATGGAGTTTGTTTTGGAAAAAATACTGAAATACATATTATCAATAATTTTGGTCATTACAATTAGTTTTGCACAAAACTTTGATCATTCCTTATTCGATAAAATTCTAAAAGATAATGTAAGCGAAAAAGGGATGGTCAATTACGAAAGCATAAAATCAAACAAGGAATTCGACGGGTACTTAAGTAGTATTGCTAAGGCAGACGTTAAAAATTATAGCGACGCTGAAAAACTCGCTTTTTATATTAATGCATACAACGCATATGTAATTAAAAATGTTTTGAACAATTGGCCAACTGATTCACCTCTGTCTGTAAAAGGTTTCTTCAAAGAGTTTAAGTTTACTGTTGCTGAAGAAGAATTATCTCTCGACGAAATTGAACATAAACATGTTCTGACGATTGAACCTTTGCTTTCACATTTTGGATTGGTCTGCGCGGCCTTGAGCTGTCCAAAATTAGTTAGAAAAGCTTATACGAACGAAAATGTTTATAATCTTCTAGTGGAAAACGGAAAGATTTTCTTAAATGATTCTTTCAAAAACAGGTTGGATAGAGAAAATAATACTTTGCATCTTTCACAAATATTTAACTGGTTCGGAGATACTTTCAAGAAAAAGCATGGCGATCTTGTTACTGTAGCAAAAAAATATATAAACGAAGATGACAAAAATTATTTGAGTGAAAATGAAGTTAACGTGAAATTTGTTAAATACGATTGGACTTTGAATAAGCAGTGAGTTATAAAAATGTCATTCCCACGAAAGTGGGAATCTATTTATTGGAAATTTTGGATTCCCGTTTTCACGGGAATGACATAAAAAACAGAATAGCCTTAACAGCCAAAAATAATCTAATCAGGAAATAAACTCCTATCAATTCCTGGAATTACATTAATAGCATTTCTATAATAAATCTTCTTCAACACTTCGTCAGGCAAATCAAGTCCGTATAAACGCCAGAACGCATGTCTTCTTCTAAAATATTTTATGTAGTCATCATCTGTTTCAAGCACTCTAAAATAAAGGGAAAACTCTTCCGGTTTGTACGAATCTTTCCCGAACAGAATTCTGTCCTGATACTTAATTAAAAACTTTCGGGCAAATCTCGGCTGTCTGCCAAGCTCAGCTATTACTGCCCCGATTCCCGCATAAACATTCGGAAGTTCATCGAACAATTCACCGAGTTTAGTGAGATCGTTTCCGAGCCAACCCAAATGTGCATTAATAAATTTTGTGTTCGGATGATTTCTGAAAAGATTATGCTGCTCTTTAATTATTTGCTCCCAGGTCGGGTATTTCTCAAGGTCTCTTTTTCTTCTCGGAATTTCTTTTAGTTCAAGCCAACGTTCATTATTTTCATCATGTGGATGCCAAAACGGCGCAGGGTCGGCCGAGTGAATTAAAACAGGGATCCCGAGCTCAGCACATTTTTCCCAAACCGGATTTATGCGTGAATCGTCAATCGCTACTCTGTTTCCGTTCGCAACTTTTGTATCCATTCCCAAACTTTTATAAATCTTTAATCCTCGAGCACCGTTATTATAATCCAATTCAATTTCACGAATTACTCTTTCCGCCCACCCCGATTCACCAAATCCGTCAAAATCAACATTGGTAAAAGTGATAACTTTGCCGGGAATTTCTTTTTTTATTTTTTCAATTGACTGAGCTAAAAATTCGTTGCTTCTCAATCTGAATTCAAAAGTACTGTCGGTAATTTGTATTCTCTCAAAACTTCTTCCGCTCAAATTTACCATTGCACCCATGTTTAGGGAATCCATTTGCCGTGCAAGCAATTGCAAGTCCTGTTCGGGAATTCTCCACTGATGTGAATGCACGTCAATAAATGGATATTTTGCTTGAGTGGTTTTTGTTTCCGGTACAACTAATGTTGAAGGCGGATCGTATTCTTCAAAAGACATTTCTTGCGCTATTAACAAAGATGAAAAAACGACAGAGAAAATTAAGACAAGATTTTTCATATCAACCTATTGAAAATTATAAAGAGTTTTTGTCTGAATTAGACGAAACAAAAATAATAAATTTGCTTTCTTATCATAAATATTTTATTAACAATCAAATATCAAAAGTAACTTAAAATTCATTTCATTATCTTTTCAAAAAAAATTAGCGAGAATATGAAAGTAGCTTTTGTTTCCAGTGAAGTTTTTCCTTTTGCAAAAACCGGTGGATTAGCTGATGTAGCCGGAACCCTTCCAAAAGAGCTAGCAAAAATCGGGTGCGACGTAAAAGTATTTATGCCGAAATATTATCCAATAAACGAATACGAATGGGGACACGAATATGTTCAAGATATTGGTGAATTCAAAGTAAGAGTCGGCGGCTGGGATCACCCTGTTCACTTATTCAAAGGACATTTGCCCGATTCAAATGTTGAAATATATTTTATCCACCACCCTCATTATTTCCACCGTGAAAAATTTTATACTAACGATTTGGACGAAGATAAAAGATTTATCCTTTTCCAAAAAGGAGTAATTGAAACTTTGCAAAGATTAGACTGGGCACCTGATGTGATAAATTGTAACGATTGGCAAACCGGGTTAATACCTTTGTTCATAAAAGATAATTATAACTGGAATAGTTTGTTTGATAACACAGCTACGGTATTTACAATTCACAACATCGGTTACCAGGGCAGATTTGGAACAGAAGCTTTGATCGACGCAGAAATTGAAGCTTATCATTATTACGGAACAGGGAATGTCAACTTTGAAAACTCTGTTTCTTTTATGAAAGCAGGAATTGTTTTTGCTGATGCAGTTAGCACAGTAAGCGAAACTTACGCCAAGGAAATTATGACACCCGAATATGCTCACGGTTTACATTATGTTATTCAAAGCAGGGCAAACGATCTTTATGGTATCTTAAACGGAATAGATTACAATGACTGGAATCCAACCACAGATAAATTAATCCCTTATAATTATTCTGTCGAAAATCTTTCTAATAAACTTAAAAACAAAAAAGCATTATGCGAAAGATTAAACATTCCTTTTCATGAGGAACTTCCCTTAGTTGGAATTGTATCTCGTATGGCTCCACAAAAAGGGTTTGACATAATTCAGCAGGCAATGCCTGGTCTTGTAAACCTTGATTGTCAATGGGCTGTTCTCGGCAGCGGCGAATTGGAATACCAGGAAATGTTCAACTCCATGCATTCGTATCATCCTAATAAAGTTGGTGTGCAAATTGGTTTTGACAACGGACTAGCACATTTAATAGAAGCCGGTACTGATATATTTTTAATGCCCTCACATTATGAACCTTGCGGATTAAATCAAATGTATTCGCTTAAATATGGTACTGTTCCGGTTGTAAGAAAAACAGGTGGACTTGCAGACACAGTCCAGGATTGGGATGAATTCAATTCATACGGAATGGATACAGGTAACGGCTTTTCGTTTGAAGCTTACGAAGGCTACGCTATGGAACATGCGCTTGAGCGAGCAATTCATTATTTTCACAATAAAGCAGTATGGCAGAAAATTCAATCCAACGGAATGAATAAGGATTTTACCTGGCATAAGTCCGCAGAGAAATATTTAGAGCTTTATAAGAAAGCTAAATTAAAACGTGGCTCTCACTAAAACCAAATAGATCTTCTGAATTTAGCAACAAAAATACAATTCAGCATTCCAAACATAGTGGATGCAATCCGCCGCGGCCGAGCATCCACTACAAAATTGATGAGGTAAACAAGAAAACCATTTTCAGATTTTCGTTTTTATAAACCCGCTGATTTTTACAAACAGCATTTTCTGCTTTGAGTAAAAGAAATTAAATTTTCCGAATATCGTTGCAAAAATCAAAATCAGCGTTTGGTATATCGGGAAGATTAAAAGTATATATAAAATAATGTATTGAATCGTCCAGGATTCGACGCCAATTGCAGTCATAATTATTCCGGATAATAATGCTGTTGTCGAGCCTGTAATTGCAAACACGATCATGATGATTATAAAATCTATAGTTTTTTTTGTTTGTTCCTTCATAGCAAATAGTAGTTTCAAGAATTTGTCGTTATTTCAATAAAATCATTTTCTTTGTTGAAACAAAATTACCACTTTTCAAAGTGTAAAGATATATCCCACTTGGTAAAGACATAGCACGCCTGCCAGCCGATGCGGGAGTTATCCCTAAGTTAAAATTAATCTCATAGTTTCCAGCAGCTTGATATTCATTAAGTAATTCTGCTATTTCATTTCCAAGAATATCGTAAACTTTTAAACTCGTAAAACCACCCTCCGATAATTGATAGCTGATAACTGTACTTGGATTAAATGGGTTCGGATAATTTTGATTTAACTTGTATTCCGAAGGTATTTCATCAACGAATTCTTCATCATCCGTATTGGTAATTATTAAACCGTACTTTTCTTTGCTTCTTTCAATATTGCTTAACAGCTTTTCAAAATCATCTCCTGCTGCAACTGCAATTGCAAATTCTAGTGTATCGTTTGCAGCGAAATCATAGGGCCCTGCAGAAATTACATAAGAAACATCAAATGGGCCGGCTTCTGCTTTTGAAACTCCATTTGATAATGCCTGCCATTTTTCAGCTTTTGTAAAACCATCGTAAACTCCAAAACCGTCGTCATTTCCATCATTTCTAATTGCATAATAACCCATACTTCCTTCGGACAACAATAATACTCCTACATACGGATCAGAATCAGAACCTTCGTTAAATTGATATGCTAATCTATCAAAGTTAAAAATTCTTGTAATATCATTAGAACCAATGTCCCAATCGAAATAAAGACCAACGTAAAAATCATTGTAATCTACAGGAGATTTATTTTCAAGTAAGTAATCGAGAATTATAAATTCGTCATTCGGGTTATCGCCGTAACTTAATGTAGTAAGTCCTGTCTCAATACCGAGCTTACTTGATTGGGCATTATCATCATTAAATACGGTAAATCCCTGCTGATCAGCCAGGTTACCCGGCTCATCTATTTTAATGGCAACAACTTTTTGAAAATCATTAGTCTGGTTATCTCCACTTTCGTTTCTTGCAGCATCGTTTAATTGATTTGCAGAAACACCGTAAAGCAAAGCACCCTCAAACAAAATGCTTAGTGCATTGTTGTACTTAAATCCGTCACCCTGCTGGTTATCCGGGTAATCATTATAACCGAGCGTTCCTTTGCTTGTTACTGTCAGCGAAATCTTATCATTTATGTGTGTTCTGTACGTTGGGTTTATCAATACTTTTGTCCACTGAAAATCATTGTAATCGCCATCTGAGTAAATTAATTTAAAAGTTGCTTCAAGGTTTTCAGAAGCATTTTCGCTAATTGCAAATCTAAACTTGTTTGATGAATTATTGAATTGACCGCCTGTCTCAACTTGTCCAACATTTAACGAGCTATTCAACAACGTAATTGATTGAGAATTTGTTTCAATAGTAATATTTAGTGAACTAAGCGGTGATAAATAATTTGTAAAATTAATTTCTATTGATGCTTCTTCTCCGGGTTCAAAAACACCGTCGCCATCACCTTCTTCAATAAAAATGAATTCGTCTGCTCTAATTGATTTTGAATTTGTGTTTGTTACAGCCTTTAATGCATTTATTCTTCCTTTACCCAACAAGTTTGCGAATTGCGGATTCTGTGCATCAATGTTGTCTACATTAACTCTAATTTGCTCTGCAGCTTGTAAAGGAGTGTAATCACTAAAAACTGAAAAAACCAAACCCGCCAAACCCGCTACCAGCGGCGATGCCATTGATGTGCCCTGGGTATTTCTATATGTATCATTTTGCCATGTTGATTTAATTGACGAACCAGGCGCCATAATATCGAGATCCACACCATAGTTAGAAAAAGATGATTTATTATCACTTGAATTCGATGAACCGACAGATAAAGCTCCACTATAGTTCGCTGGAAAAATTATCTTGTCAAGATTATCATTTCCTGCTGCACCAACAACCAACGAACCTTTTGAAACAGCATAATTAATAATCTCCTGGTTTGCACGGGAAAAACTAAAACCGCCCCAACTGCAATTTATAACATGTGCACCGTTATCCGCAGCGTATTTAATACCGTCGTAGCCGTTTGATATTAATGCTGAACCACCATCTCTAACATCATCTCTAGAGGTTTTAACAGCCATAATTTTACAATTAAAACCGATTGATGCCACTCCGGTTCCGTTATCAGTAACTGCAGAGGCAATGCCTGCAACATGTGTTCCGTGATCAGGCCTGTCTTCCATCGGATCATTATCAGGTGTTCCGTCTAAGCCGCCAAAGTCCCAGCCTCTGACATCATCGGGAAATCCGTTATTATCATTATCTTCACCATCGTTTGGTACTTCATCCTCATTAACCCAAATATTATCAGCCAAGTCTGGGTGATCCCAATCAACCCCGGTATCAACAATAGCTATAATAATATTTGGATCACCCTTGGTGATATCCCATGCTTCAGGGGCTTGTATTAACGGTAGACTGTATTGTTCAATTGCGTTTAAGTCATTGGGATCAAAAGCCAACTCATCTAGGTAGTGTGGTTCAGCCCATTCTATTTCCGGCAAATTCGATAGCTTTTTCGAAATAAATAAAGGATCATGAGGAGATTGATTTCTAATTACTGCAATTTTGCTTAACTCAATTTCTTCCGGTGATAAATTTCGAGATATACTGAATCTATTCTGGATTTGAGATAATCCAAAGGTTTCGAAAACTTTTTGTGTTCCTTGCGACAGTTGGGATTTATTTAGGGAATTAACATTCCCAGCATTTTTGAATTTTACAACTATTTTATCTGCAAAATATTTTGCGCCGTCTTTTTCGATAATGTTTGAGCTTGCTGAGATATAATTTATAACAATTATAAAGATCAAAATGAAGTATCTGTTTCTTTTCATCATTGCCCGGCTCCATAAATTTTGTTCAAAGCAATATCCCATAAAAAGTTAACATTAATCTATCCCCGTGTTTACATAAACATTGTTTTCCTGTATTGAATCCGGTATATAATCCGATCCCAAATATATTTGAATGATGTATTCCGGTCTTTCAACTTCTATTTCTGTTTGATTGTTTCCATCTTTCCATACTTCTGCAGTTTTGTAATATTCTCTTTCAGAACTATCCTGATACATAACTTTGACATAAACAGGCACAGGAATATTTCCTTTTTTCTTGATTGTTACTTTGTTGCCTTTGACACCACTAATAGCAAGATCAGGATAGCCTTTTTCAAAAAACCAAGGCTTCCAGTACCAGCTTAAATCTTGATCGAGATGATCTTCAAATGCAAAGAAGAAATCGTAAGGCGTAGGGTGTTTGCCATTCCATCTTCCTATAAATTCTTGAAGAGTTTCTTCAAACTTTTCTTTGCCAAGCATATCTTCCAAATATTCGTAAGCCAAAGAAGGTCTGCGGTACGAATGAATCCGGTAAGCCAATCCCTCGGGGAAATATGATAGAATCATAGGTGGAACTTCTTTTTCGTGCCCCGCAAGAACGAGATATTCTCTAACATTTCTTCTAAGTCTATCGTAGCTTAGTTCAATTTTATTTCCGATATCAAAGCCCAGCATATCAACCCAGCCTTCATCCATCCAGGAATATTTTCGTTCGTTTGTTCCCATGTAAAAAGGAAAATAGGTGTGAATAACCTCATGCAAAGTTACGCCTACTGTTCTCTCCCGTATTGGAAAGGATCCGTTATTTATCATCATAGGAGATTCCATTCCACCTGATCCGTTAAATGTAGTTATTTTATGATAAGGGAAAGGAATTCCGGGCAAATCGGTTGAAAGTAATCTTACGCTTTCTCTTGCAATAAATGCAACTTCGTAAAAGTCCTTAGACTCAGGATTATAAGCCGCATCGGTATAAACACGTCTACCTGTTTTTTCATCAACTACAACACTTGTTATATCCCACAAATAGAAATCACTTGTTGCAAATGTGAAATCTGTTACATTCTCTGCCTTGAATTTCCATGTGTTATAATTTTCACCTTTAGTGATTTTTTTATTGTCATCATAATCTTCTTGAATTACTATATTTACAACATCATCTGATGTTTTTCCTTTTATGAATTTATTTAAATATTTTTCTTGTAAAACTTCTTCAGCATTTTGAAATTCTCCCGTAGCCCAAACTAAAAACTCAGACGGTATTTTTAACTCAACATCATAGTCGTTAAAATCATTATAAAACTCTGCAGGTCCTTTATAATTAATTTCGTCCCATCCGTCAATATCATCAAACACAGCAATTTGAGGGTACCAGTAAGCTATAAAAAAAGCGTTTTCTCCGTAAGTGCCCATTCTCAAATTTCTTTCTTTTGGTATTTTGAACTTCCATTTAAATTTTAATTCAACTGATTCCTTGGGCATTACAGGTAAGTCCGGATAAATAATAAGATTGGTTCCTGTATAACTAACTTTTTTATATTCCGTAATATTATCTACTCTTTTTCCATTAACCGCTATGTATTTTATTTTTGTCCCATCATGGATTGCTTCTGGCGGAAATTCAATATCGCGTACATTTCCTTTTTTGTAAATATCCTGATAAAGCCTTACATAAATCTCGCTCAATACTTCCGGACTATTGTTGTAATAATTTACTGTTTGTTCACCGTATAGCATCCTGGTTTCAGGATCTATTTCAACATTTATTTTGTATTCCGATTTATTCTGCCAGTAACTTTCGCCAGGTGTGCCGTCGTAGTTTCTTGTTCCTTTTTGATAAGCATTTTGAACATTTAACGGAATAAACAAATTATCGTTTTGAGCATAATTGATAAAAGGAATGAGTAAGATTATGATTAAGAGAAAGAGTAAGGTTTTATTAAACATCTAGCTTCCTTTTGAGAATTGATATAAAAATACCCCGAATTAAATTTTTAATTTAATAAATCCGGGGTAAAAAATTTCAGAAAATTGATTGTCGGTTCGAGTGTTCCGCTGTTTGGGATGTATCGAGAACAGACAATCACATCTAAATACGAACTCGCTTCTCTCGATGAGACACAATAATTATACTTCTTTTACTTCTTCTTTTATTTCAATTTTGGATAAAGCCTGATCTAAATCTTTAAGTAAATCGTCAACGTTTTCAATTCCAACTGATAATCTTACCAAACCATCGGTTATGCCTGCAGATTCACGTGCTTCTTTACCCATTGTTAAGTGAGTCATACTTGCCGGATGCTGAATTAATGTTTCCACTCCGCCAAGTGAAACAGCCAATTGGCAAAGCTTTATATTATTCATTAATGTTTCGCCTGAATCAAATCCGCCTTTAACTTCAAATGTAATCATTCCGCCATGACCTTTGTGCTGTTTTAGTCCAAATTCATAATGCGGATGGCTTTTTAACCCCGGATAACGCACCCACTTAATTTTTGGATGCTTTTCTAAATATTCAGCAATTACTTGTGAATTTTGATTGTGACGCCCCATCCTAATTGCCAATGTTTTTAAGCCACGGTGAACCAAAAACGAATTGAACGGATCGATAACTCCACCAAGCTGATTTAACGTTGATCTGAATTTTTTATATGTTTCTTCATTTTTTACAACAATTATTCCCGCAACAACATCTGCATGGCCATTTAAGAATTTTGTCATACTGTGCACAACAATGTCCACCCCAAATTCTATCGGACGTTGAAGAGCAGGACTCATAAAAGTGTTATCAACAATTACTTTTGCATTTATTGATTTTGCAAGTTTTGAAACTGCTTCCAAATCAGTAATGCACAAAGTCGGGTTGCCTGGCGTTTCAACATAGATAATTTTTGTATTCGGCTTAATTGCTTCTTCAATTTGCTCAATGTAAGCTGTTTCAACAAATGTTGTTTCAATGTTGAATTTTGAGAAAACTGTTCTCAATAACGTGCTTGTTGGACCGTAAACAGATTTTGAACAAATAACATGATCTCCTGCTTCAAGTAGCGCGGTAAAAGTGGTATTTATAGCAGCCATACCGCTTGCACAGCCTAATGC
>CAJHYN010000451.1_pt1 | contig 20323 bp, 15 predicted proteins | sample 9198641 | NCBI WGS metagenome assembly CAJHYN01 (sample SAMEA7708370, study PRJEB35096) | sediment metagenome | biome: marine neritic benthic zone biome [ENVO:01000025]; feature: sediment [ENVO:00002007]; material: shallow marine sediment [ENVO:03000034] sea grass bed [ENVO_01000059] ... | reverse complement strand
GGTTGAGCGAAGAGGTTGTGATTTGAATTTATCTTTCGGTGCTTTTAATAATGATCAATTAGTAAGCTTTACGTTAAACGGAATTGGTGATTGGAAAGACCAACTTACGGCTTATGATACAGGCACTGGCACAATAAAAGAATTTAGAAAGCAGGGAATTGCAAAAAGAATATTCAATGAATCACTACCTGTTTTGAGAGAGCATAACATCAAGCAATATCTATTGGAAGTAATAAAATCAAATACGGGTGCTTATGAGCTTTACAAAAAAGCTGGATTTGAAATCATACGTGAGCTGGATTATTTTGTTTCAACAAAGAATGAAATCAGAATTAATGAAAAAAAATTGAGTAATGGTTTTCAGACAAAAGAAATTGTAAAGCCCGATTGGGAAACATTAAAAGCTTTTTGGGATTTTGAACCCTCCTGGCAAAATTCAATTGACTCGATTGAACGGAAAATGATTCACTTTAAAGTTCTTGGAGTATTTGACAACGAAAAAATTATTGGCTATGGTATTATTGAAAAACATACCGGCGATATTCCACAGCTTGCTGTTGCAAAAGAATATCGTAGGAGAGGTGTGGCTACTGCAATTATTAATCAACTTATAAATTACTCTGATAGCGAATCAGTAAGATTTATCAACAGCTGTTCCGGCAGCGAATCATTTAGGGGATTTGCAAAAAGCATCAATATGCCTGCCGGAAAAGGTCAGTATGAAATGCTTCTGAAATTAGAATCACACTCATCAAGATATAAACAATAAAATTATTTTCTAACACAATTGTTTAAAGTCCAATAAGTATCTTTTTTGTGATTCATCTATTAGATTATAAAGCAATTAATTTGTATTTTATTCTAAAAAAGGGTGGCACTATGAAAAGAATTCTACATACAATTATAGTGGCAAGTTTTGTCCTTACTATTTCCTTAGCTAAAGATGACGACGACGATAACGAAGAAGAAGAATACTCTCAGCCGGTTGAGGAATTTTTCATAGCCGAATCTGTTTACCCACAGGAACAGTTCGAAGTTCAATTTACATTCGCACCAATCATCAGCAGTGAATCCGGTGAGGAAAAATATCAGTACCCATTTAGCGTTGAATACGGTATAACTGATCAATTGCAAATAGAATCGGGTTTTGGAACATCATTAGACGATATAGGATTTCCTGATAAAGTTAATGAATTCGAGGTAGGATTGAAATACAGTTTCATGAATATCAACGAGAAGAACATACATGCTGCATTAGGTTTTGAAGCTGAGATTCCAATCGATGAAGAAGATGAGGAAGTTCAGTACAGCCCGTCCTTTATTTTGGCTTACGATTTTCTTAACAAGTATGACATTCAGATTTTTACTAATATTGGTTATCATATTGTAAATAGTGAAGAAGATGAAGAAACAGTAGAGGAAGATGAAGCTGGAGAGGAAGATGAAGAAATTCTGGAAAATAGTTTTGATTTTAATTCCGGTTTTTTCATTTCGTTCGGGGACGTAACCTTTGTAAATGAAATTAGCATACAAAAGGTTTCATCAGAAATGGATAGTGAAGTTTATCTAACTCCGGGCATTGTTTTTTCAACTCCGTTGGAAATTGAAATTGGTGTTGCGGGTTCAATAGGGCTAAATGACCATGCCGATTCGTTTAGAGCAATTTTATCTTTTGCTTACGAATTATAGGTAATAATTTTTTAAAAAGTAAGAAGAGCTGTCATGAAATTAAAACCTAAATTCATAATGAGCTACCTCGCAATAAGTTTGATTGTCTTTATCGTGGGAATTATTAATTATCTCCAACTGAAAGAAATCGATAGTTCATTGGAAGATGCAACAGGCCATTTTGCTCCTTTAGCAATTGAAGTCGGAAGAATTCAATATATCGGAACAAGGATGAGAGAGGAAGCTACTAGCTCCGCGTTGCTACAAACGGCTGCAATTTCTCTAAACAAAAATGTAGATCAAGAAGAAATCGACGAAGAAAATGAAGAATTTGAAGAAAGCTTTGAATTACTGGAAAATCTATTAACCCAGTTAAAAGAAAGAGAAGATGAACTAATCAGTGAAGAATTGAACCAGGCTTTAAATACTAGTGCTTCGGATATTTTTACAATAGGCGAAATTCTTATAAATATAGGATCGAGCGAAGAAAACTTAAGTAATGTCGACGAGATTAAGGAGAGTTTGGAAGAAACCGAGGAACGATTTTTAGAAGCCACGAATGAACTTCTCAGTATATGTCAGTCAAAATTTGAAAGTAGCAGGCAGATTGGTTCTGATACATTAAATGAATCAATAGTATATGGATGGATTGGTATAACTGCAGCAATATTGCTGTCAGTAGTTTTAGGAAATATGGGCTCCAAAGGAATTGTAAACCCGGTGCTTGAATTAATTTCGGCGACAAAAGAAATTCCTAAAGGCAACTACCAAGTTAAAGAAATCGAATTGCACCACGATGAAATTAACAGTCTGTACGAAGCATTTATTGCAATGGTAAAAGAGATAAAAAAGAAGACGGAAGAGCTAGTTGGTGAAATTAAAATAAGGAAAGAATCAGAGGAATTAACGAAATCCTTAAACAAACAACTAAGAAACAAAAACGATGAGCTTCAGCAGATTATTTACGGCATTTCTCATGACTTAAGGTCGCCTTTGATAAACATAACCGGTTTTAGTGACGAGCTGAAAGATTTGAGTGATACTTTAAAAGAAGAATTAAAAGCGAAGCCGGATGAAATTGATAAAAAAAATATAGACAAAATACTCCATGAAGATTTTGGCAGCTCAATTGAGTTCATTCAAATGGGTACAAAAAAAATTGATGAGCTGCTTAATGGTTTATTAAAGCTTGCCCGCCTGGGATATTTTAAGCCCACAATTGAGAAACAGGATATGAACAATCTGCTAAATAGCGTGTTATCTTCATTTAGTTATTTAAGCAAGGAAAATAAAATAGACATTGTAGTTGAAAAGCTTCCTGATTGCTTGGCGGATAAGAATACTATAAGTCAACTATTTTCCAATTTAGTTGGTAACGCAATAAAATATTCAGACAGTGAAAGGGAATCGTTCATTAAAATTTCAGGCCATCATGAAAATGATAATTCAGTATATATAATTGAGGATAACGGAATTGGAATGGGAGAAAAAGATTTATCAAAGATTTTTGATATATTTTATCGCGCTAGAAAGAGTAAAAAAGATGGTTACGGCTTGGGATTGGCTATAGTAAAAAGAATAATTGAACTGCATAAAGGTGAAATTAGAGTAGAATCGGAAATTGGAAAGGGGAGTAAATTCTATATTTCTATTCCATGTGAAAATTTTAGTTAGTTTTTTATCAACATCGGTCTAGAAATAATTTGCTTAAAATCAAACATGATAAATAGAGTTTTTTGAAAGCCTATTTAATATCAGCCTTTTTTTCAGCTTTGCCAATAAGTCCGGGTACAAAGGTTTCAGAGAAGCCGACTACAATAGCCCAGAAAATTAAAAGTGCTAAATTTTTGAGATCGAGACAAACGGTGTTATCTGATAAAGTCCATAATTTAGTGGAAAGTGCATTAACTTTTAGTTTTAGCTCTTTATTCTCTGAAGACGTAATTTTATTTAAGATAGTTCTGATTTCTATCGCAAAACTGTCTTTAACAGCAGCCTCTCTCTCAGATGAAATTAATTTAACGAGATTTGTTGTTAACGTATCAATCCCTTTTTGTAGCTCTTCTTTTTTAAGAGATGAGTCAGGAATATCTTCCATAATGAAATTAAATACTTCATTTCGTGTAGCCAAACTTAAACAACCTCCTGAATTAAAAGAGGGAAATAAAGAACCTGTAAGAACTTCCGCTTGCATAGCAAAGAACAAAATTATAGCCGCACCCATACCAATCAATACTCTTGTTAAAGCATATATATTGCGCCGGACAATTTTTAGTTCGTCTAAATTTGTGTTAAGCAGACGTTTTCTAGAATTTATTGCCATACTGAAACTTGCTCCTACCGCTCCAGCTAGAATAGAGACTGTCAAGTAGTAAAAATTATCCGATAGATTAAAGTGTTCTAACAAAAAGACCATTAAAGCAAATAAAAAGGCAGAAATTATAAAGAAGCATCCATTTTTCTTACTTACTTCACGTGAGTACATTTTCCCGGTTTCTTTTATAGCATATTTCCATTGCAAATCATCAAGCATTAAGCTGAGAATAGTTCTATATTTTTCAATTATATTTCCTTCATTATCTTCTTTATCTATACTTTTTTCTTCAGTCTTTAATTCTCCTACAAGATCGTCGTAATATTTATACAAGTCCTCAGATAATATCGATTTAATATCTACTAATCTTCTCTTTACTTCTAGTTTAAGTGTTTCGTTATCATAAATCACAACAAGCAGCCGTTCTATTTCATAAGCATTTTGCCAGCTTTGCGACTCTTCGAGAAGAATAGTTATTTTGTCTGCTATTTCTTTATTTGCGCCAGTATTGTTTACTAACGCTTCCTTGAATGTTGCTTTTAGTGTTACATAAAATTGTCCAATTAAGTTAAGATCTTCAGATTTTTTGCCCCAAGACCAGCGCATATTAGCTCCTTTTTAATTAAACTTTTCTATCTAACTAAACAACAAAGTGGAATTATTAAAAGACTTCGTTAAAAATTTTTTTTATCTGAATACGTGTTACACAAAATAAGAATAGACATTATTTTAAAAATATATCAAAATAAATTCAATTATCCAATTACTTAAAATTATTATTTAGCCTACTTAATTATTGAGATTCTGCTGTGTATTAAATGCTGAAAATAACTTTGAAATTTTAGAAGCATTTTTAACAAAGATTTATTTCTTTAAAACAAACAAAAGACACTAAGTATTAAATATAATAAATTATTAATAATTGAATCCTAAGCACAATTTTGTTATTTTAATTTCAAGAGTTTACTACTTGCCTGTAAGAAGTCTTAATGATTGATTTTTTAATTAGGGGTATGAAATGAAGTTTCAAAACTCTATAAACAAGCTGTTAGCAGTTTTCTTATTCATTTTAATTGGATCTTGTAAAGAAAATGTAAGTACAGAACCTAAAGAATTTGATAAAGGTGAACTATCACTTGATTTGTCTTTATCTGTAGCTAAAAGTATAGGCTTAAATATCAATAGAGTATATTTGGAAATTAATGGTCCCACTAAGTTAAATGGATTTTTGACTATTTCCGATGATACTTCCCGAGCTCACGGTACATTTTCCGGACTTTTGCCGGGAATCTATGATCTTGAAGTAGTAACCTATAATTCCAATAATGATATATTAGCCACCGGTTCAGGAAGTGCTGAGGTAAAGCTTGGAGAAATTACGGTTGTAAATATTCAGATGACCTTAAACACCGGTCTGAGTATTACTGTAAATTGGGGAGGCATTGTTTTTCCTACTGACCATTTTCTTTATGTGGCAAATGAAGGAGATGGAGGTGGAGGCACTACAATTCTCAAGATACTGTCAGATGGAAGTGCTACCGTTGTAGGAACAGGTTTTGATGGTGCTTCAGGCTTGGCTGTTCATCCGGTTACTAAAGACCTATATGTAAGCGATGATTATACCGGCGTTTCTTGGATAAAAGAAGATGGGACGTCAACACAAATTTTAGGTGATTTTTCAAATCCAAATGCGTTGGCTTTTGACTCTAATAACAATTTACTTATAGCCGGAGCTGGAGGAAAGATTACTCGTGTAAATCTGGAAACAAATTCTACCGAAGTTCTAGCAACTGGTTTCAGACTTACTCAAGGTATTGGAGAATATCAAGGTGAGGTATTTTTTACAGATAATTACGGTTATATTTATAGTATTCAAGAAGGAGAAAGCCTTCCTATAATTGCTCCAGGAGAATCAAATAAATATATTTCACAACCTTTAGTTATGGGTTCAAACGGAGGTTTAACAATAGATAATAACGGTAATATTTATATCTGCGATTTCGATGGGAAAATAGTTAAGGTATCAACTCTTGACAAAATGGTTGAAATTTTACACGAGAACTTAAACATTGAATCCAGGGGTTTAATCCTGACTCCCTCACAGGATTTTCTTCTGGTTACTAACTACGGTCTTGATGAGATACTCGCTATTGACTTAGAGACAAACGTTGTTTCAATCTTTGCGGATAGCAATAGCACGCAAGGGAGTCTTAACGGTCCATTCGGTATGGTAATAACTGATGTGAATTTTGCCGGTTTTACAAGACCAACAAGCATGCAGTAAAATTTTCATTTCAGTCATGAGTAATATTCGTGACAATTAATAATAATCAGTTTAGTTTTTCACCTTAGCAAATAAATTACCTTGCTGATCTTCGGCTTCCTTCATCAACAATTCTTGCAGGTTTATTTTTCTTTGATGCACAACAGGGTGGTTAAAAACGTATTTACCGGTTGGCAATAGTATGCGTGATTTTTCAGTGTCAGCTAAAGCTATATCTAAGATATTTTTCTTCAAAAATACTTTTAGTTTTTTATCTTCAATCGGAAATGTGGTTTCAACTCTGCGGTCTAAATTACGGGGCATTATGTCCGCACTGCTCAGGTACATATCTTCTTTTCCGTTATTGTAGAAATAGTAAATCCTGCTGTGCTCCAAGAATCTACCCACAATACTTCTTACTCTAATGTTTTCGCTCAATCCCGGAACTTGTGGAACAAGGCAGCATATACCCCGAACGATTAGATCAATTGGAATTCCGTAACTTGACGCTTCGTATAGTGCAGCAATGATATCGGGGTCAACAAGAGAATTTAATTTAAATATGATCTTACCTTTGCCGCCGGCTGTTACATTGTCAATTTCATTTTGAATTAATTTCAAAAAGTTGTCGCGGGTGTTTATTGGAGATACAAACAATTTATCGTAATTTTTCTGTTCTGAATAACCGGTAAGCAAATTAAATACTTCCGCTACATCGGAGGCGATTTTATCATCAACTGTAAAGAAGCCAATATCCGTATAAAGCTTTGCAGTAGAGGCATTATAGTTGCCTGTGCTCATATGTATATATCTTTTAACTCCCTCAACCTCTTTTCTGACAACCAGCGTCATTTTAGAATGAGTTTTTAATCCAACCAGCCCGTAAACAACATGCACGCCGGCCTTTTCAAGTTCTCTCGCCCAGAAAATATTATTTTCTTCATCAAAGCGGGCTTTTAGTTCAACCAGTACGGCAACTTGTTTTTTTCTCTCCGCTGCTTCAATCAAATACTTTATGATAGGAGAGTCCGGACCAACACGGTAAAGGGTTTGCTTAATCGCAAGTACGTCTGGATCTTCTGAAGCCTCTTTAATGAAATTTATTACAGGGTTGAATGAATCAAACGGATGATGTAAAATTATGTCGTTTTGTTTTATTACCGTGAAGATGCTTTCTTCCTCTTCAAACACGATGGGTATTTCAGGATGGAACGGTTTTTCCTTCAGGTGAGCCAGGGGAAGCTTATATAATTCCATTATCCGGCTTAAACCTAAATGTCCATCAGTAACATGAATATCCTCTTTTTCTACTCCGAGGTTCTCAGTAAGGATATCAACCATAAATTCGGGCATGTCTTTTTCAATTTCCAAACGCACCACTGGGCCGAACTTTCGTCTTTTTATATTTTCTTCAATTAACTCAAGCAAATCATCAGCTTCGTCTTCCTGAATTTCAATATCTGTATTGCGTGTAATTCTGAACCTGTAAGCATGCAATATTTCAACCCCGGGGAAAAGTTTATCAAGGTTGAATTTGATTAAATCATCAAGCCAAACATATTTCGCTACGAACTCAATTTTCTTCTTTTTCTTCGGTTCAAGAATATCTTCAATTCTAATTAGTCTCGGCAAAATACCTGGAACTTTTACCCTGGCAAAATGCTTTTCGCCATTTTGTTTTCTAACCTGCAAAGCAAAACTGATGCTTAAATTTGAAATGTATGGGAAAGGCCTTCCGGGGTCAAAAGCAAGCGGAGTTAAAACAGGATAAATTTCTTTAGTGAAATATTCAGATAAATTCTTTTGCTCTTTTTTTGTCAGTTCACCTATTTTACAAATAAATATATTATTATCATTTAGCGAAGGTACAATTGTTTTTCTCCAAAACTTGGTGAATCTTTTCAGCATTTTCTGAACTTCGTGTTCAATATATTTTAGTTGTTCAAATGGAGTGTACCCATCAATTGTATGCTTAAATATATTTGCTCTAATTTGCTCCTTTAATCCTGCAACGCGGATCATATAAAATTCGTCCAGGTTAGAGAAGAAAATCGAAATGAATTTTATTTTATCAAGCAGTGGGAGAGCAGGATTTAATGCTTCTTGCAAAACTCTACGATTAAATTCAATCCAGCTTGTCTCACGATTAAAAAAATTGCTTGGGTCGTGATATTTCTTTAAATAATCTCTTGTTATTTTGGACATGATTTCATAATTCAAATTTTTCCAATAATAAAGATAATCAATTTTAGCAAAGGAATCTTTTGATTTTTAAAACTTATCAAATTTTTAATTATAAGATTAAACAACTTTATCTAACTAATCTGTTTTTTGCATGGTCTAATGCTGCATGACGGTTCACATTTTGTAGTCCAAAGGGCATATTTTCTATTTGAAAGCTCAACGAGATAAAGAAAGCTATTTGAATTTTTTGGCTGATGTAAAGCTATCTAAGTCATAATTAATTTCAATTGAAGGCATTGCCAATCTTCTAATCGGCACCCCTGCTATTTCTAAGAATTCTTCAGCCTGAGTGTTGTGATAATCCGAAAAAATTACAATTTCTTTAATACCTGCCGACACCAGTGATTTTGCACAATTCGTGCATGGCATGTTTGTAACATAAGCTGTTGCACCTAATGTACTTACACCATGAACAGAGCATTGAAGCAAAGCGTTCATTTCAGCATGGATCGTCCTTATGCAGTGATTATCTACTATGTAGCAACCTGCATCTTCACAATGAACATCACCTGGAATTGATCCGTTGTATCCGGTTGATAAAATTCTTTTATCTCTAACAAGAACGCATCCGCAATGCATTCTAGGGCATGTAGCTCTTTCAGAGACTAACATTGCAAGCTTTAAAAAATATTCATCCCATGAAGGTCTTTGATTATTAGACATGTGTTCCCAGAATTTGTAAAAAATTTTATTCAATAAATGATGAAACGAATTTTCTATCAAATAGAAATTATTCTTCGTAAAGAATTACAACGTTATCGCTTGCAGGATAACCAATACATGTTAAGCAGTAACCTTGTTTAATTTCGTCTTCAGATAAAGCAGTTTGTTCAACCAGTTTTAGTCTGCCGGAAAGCAGTCTTGCTCGACATGTTCCACAATTACCAAATTGGCATGAGTTGGGCAACTCTAGTCCATTTTCAAGGGCTACTTCTAAAATACTTTGTTCCGGCTGCACTAATATTCTATGTTTTTCATCATTAAAGAAAAGAGTTACCTCCCTTTCTTTTACTTCAATTTCTTCTGTTTCGTCGATTATTTCAACATGATAAATTTCTCTGTGAATTTTTTTCCTTTTAATTCCAATATCCTTTAAGGCCTTCATGTTTTCTTTCATCATCCCTTCGGGTCCGCACATAAAAAACTCGGTATTTTCGTTAAAACCGTTTATGCATTTTTCTACATATTCAGCTGTTTTTTCATAGTTAATCCTTCCGGTCTGGCCACTCCAATTATTTGAAGGTTTACTTAAAATATGGGCAATATGGAAATTATCATGCTGAAGCTTTAATTCGTGAAATTCTTCTTTGTAAATGATTGATTCTTCATTCCTGTTGCCGTAAAAAAGATAAATTTCACTTTCCTTCTCTATGGATAGAATTGATTTAATCATTGAATGAAGTGGTGTGATACCGCTTCCTGCACCAAAGAAAACATATTTGTTCTTGTTATCCTTATTCGGCTTTACAGTAAAATTGCCCAAAGGGGGAAGTGATCTAATAGTGTTGCCTTCTTTTAAGGATTCGAACAAAAATTTTGACGTGTATCCGTCTACTATTTTTTTAATAGTTATTTTTAGAAAAGGAAGTTCATCAGGGCTTGAGCTAATTGAATAGCCTCTCTTAATTTCTTCTCCGTCTATGTCGAAGATTAAAGTCAGAAATTGTCCCGGACTAAAATCTATACGTTTATTGTTTTTTTCTTTTAACGTAAAAGTTAGAGAATCAATTGTTTCTTTTTGAATTTTTATAATCTCAAGGTTAAGATAGTTTTTCATGAAAAGTCTTTCTTTTTGTGTACAACATATCTCTAAAAAAGGTAGTTCTAAAATAACTTAACTGGTTTAAAAAACAACTGCCGCGGATGAGGGCGGTCCACGGCAGAAGGATTGTTCATCAAGGAGGGTATGTATGTGAAACTTAAAATTATTTTATCAAATTATGTACCGTTATAAAATTGTTAAAATCTTCTAAAAATAAATTAAGTTGATAATCTTTTATAAATTATGAGAAACAGATTTTCCGGTTTCCTAAATACAAGAACAAATTTATTTTTGTATTCTTATTACCTTTGACGAAGATATTCAAAAATTAGTTCCCATCTTTTTCGTTAATATTAGGGTAAAATTTTGGTCTAAATCATTTTGGTAAGGTTATTCGAAAAGTGGTTCCGATGTTTACTTCTGAGTTTTTTACAGATATTTTACCTTTGTGATATTCTTCAACAATCCTTTTGGACAAACTCAAACCCAAACCCCAACCTCTTTTTTTGGTAGTTACTCCTGGCTTAAAAATGTCTTTTTTCTTTTTGGGGTCAATTCCTTTTCCATTATCTGTAATTTCAATATCGATATTTTTTTTAGAATCGAAAACTTTGAATTCAATCCTGCCCCTTTTTAATTCAATTGCATCTAGAGAGTTTTTAATTAGATTTTCCAACACCCATTCAAACAATTCAGTGTTTAGTTTTATTAATGCTTCTGTATCCGATTCAAGCGTAATTTTAACATCTTTCTTACCTGTTTGGGGTAATCTTCTTTGGAAATACAAAATTACTCTTTCAATTACTTCTTTAATATTATATTCTTTTAATTCCGGCTGTGAACCGATTTTTGAAAATCTTTGTGCAATTTTGTTAAGTCTATCAAGATCATTTCCCATCTCTTCCGTAATATCTATAACTTTTACTGAATCTCTATAATTCATTGTCAGCAATTCGTTCCATCCCATGAGGCTTGAAATAGGTGTGCCAAGCTGGTGAGCAGTCTCTTTGGACATGCCAACCCAAATATTGCTCTGCTCGGTTTTCTTTAAATAATTGAATACGAGATAAGCTGTTAAAAGGAAGATTAGAGCTGTTACAATTTGGAGGTAAGGGTAGTATCTAAGCTGCTTTACAATCTCGGAATCACCATAATAAATTTTCGCTAAAACAAGAGAATCACTAAAAGTTACGATAATTGGTTCATGTTCTCTATTCAATTCAATAACCTTAGAGTTCAGAAAATTTACCAGGGCTTCGTTAGATATAGTGGAATCGAATTGTATATTTCTGATTCCTACATCAATTCCGGTAAGCGAAATTTTGTCATTTGCGTCGGTTAAGATTAAGGGGAAATCAATTCTTTTAATTACATTTTCGAGTACAAATGTATATTCACTAGTATTGGGATCTGATTCAATTATGTACTGCAAACTTTTTGCATAAAGTTCAACAGATTCTCTTTCTCTTGCCTGAAGTTTTTGGACTAAAAATTGGGTGTAAAAAAGAGTAGATAAAGCAATTATTATCGCAACTGTAATTAAAATAACTTTGATGCGAAATGAACCTGAAGCTGCCGGGATAACTGATTTTTCAATTCCTGTACTCAATTGATAATACTATTTAATTTCAGATTTATTCTAATCCCGTAAAGATAATGAGTAAAATCGGAAAAGTCTTTATTTGTCATGTTGAGCATGTCGAAACATGTTATGTCAAATCTATTAAACACACTTCGACAGGCTTAGTGTGACTACTCATGTCAAAGAATTTGTTCTATAATTCAATCGTTTCTTTTCTTCTTGGGCCGACAGAGACAATACTGTTTTTAAAGCCGCATTCTTTTGATACAAAATCCAAATAGCTTTTTGTTTCAGATGGTAAATCATCGTACTCGGTTATACCAGAAATGTCTTGATCCCAACCGGGAAGAGTTTCGTAAACCGGTGTTACGGAATCAAGTCTGGATACACTTGTTGGAAAGTATTTTAATTTCTGCCCATTTATTTCGTAAGCTACACAAACTTTGAGTTCCTTTAGTCCGCTTAAAACATCCAGTTTTGTAATAGCTGCATCCTGGATGCCATTAATCATTGTTGAGTATTTTACAAGGAATGCGTCAAACCAGCCGCATCTTCTCGGGCGTCCTGTAGTTGCTCCGAATTCTGCCCCCCATTTACGTATGTTTTCACCTGTTTCGTCGGTCAGCTCAGTAGGGAAGGGGCCTAATCCAACTCTAGTTGTGTAAGCTTTTACAATTCCGATTACAGAGGATATTGCCGTCGGGGGAACACCTGTACCAATACATGCACCGCCGGAAGTTGGGTTTGACGAAGTTACGTAAGGGTAAGTGCCGTGGTCAACATCAAGTAAAGCACCCTGAGCTCCTTCCATTAATATATTTTTGTTATCGGTTATGGCATTGTTTAATAATGCTGCAACGTCAGTTATATACTGATCTATTTCTTCATCAAAAGCAGTGTATTCTTTTATTATTGCTTCAACATCAAGTTCATCGTGGTTATATACCTTTTTCAAAAGATTATTTTTCTCTTCAAGGTTTTGCCTGATCTTTTTCTCAAGTTCGTCACGATTTAGCAAGTCAACTATTTTAATTCCTTTCCTGGCGTATTTATCGTAATAACATGGGCCAATGCCTCTGCCCGTAGTTCCGATTTTTTGCGAGCCGCTTTCACTTATTGAATCCAACAATTTATGGTAAGGCATAATCAGGTGAGCATTATGACTGATAAATAACCTGCCTTCAATATCAAAATTGTTCTTTCTTAGAAAATCGATTTCTTCTAACAAAGCCTTGGGATCAATTACGACGCCATTGCCTATTACACATTTTACATCTTCTCTCAAAATGCCGGAAGGAATTAAATGAAGGATATATTGCTTATCACCAATTTGAATTGTGTGTCCTGCATTAGCACCACCCTGATACCTTGCAACAATATCAAACCTGTCGCTTAATATGTCTACTATTTTGCCTTTACCTTCATCACCCCATTGGCTGCCTACTAAAACACTAACACTCATTTTTATTCCATTTAATTAATATTGTAAAAAAATAAAAACTCCGAATATAATTATCCGGAGTTAATTATCAACCTAATTTTTTATTTCAGAAATGTATTTTATTCTTCTTTTTTAAAGCTTTCAACAGCTTCATCAACAGAATCATAATTTTCGAAAATTGTGATAAGTTTAGTAATTACAAGGAGACTGTTAATTTTTTCGGTTGCGTTTGCAAGCTTAAGCATTCCGCCGCCGTTTTTCATCGTAGTATATCCGCTTATAAGCATCCCCAAACCTGAGCTGTTCATAAACTTAACGTGACCTAAATCGATAACAACATTTTTTTTATCTTCTTCCAAAAGCCCATGTAGTAGATCGCTGAAATCACTTGCTTCCGGACCACCCATTACATTTCCTCTAATTTCTAAAACAGCTGCACCGTATTTTTCATGTTGTTTAACTTTCATTGGAGCTCCTTAAAATTTATTTCTTAAATTTCGGTACTTTAAGATTTGTTTTGCAATAAATTATAAGACTTACTATAAATTATTGGTTATAAATAATTATATTGCCAATCAAGTTATAGAATCTATTTAAAAAAAGAAAGTGGATTTTCGATAATTTCTTTGTTGTTCTTGAGAAATAACAATTTTATAAACCGGAACATAATAAAAGTGCCTGTCGTCTAAGATGTCAAATATAGAAGAAAAAAGCAAAGAGAATCAAAACATTTTGCCCGAAGTGGAAGATGAAGATTTTGTTCTTATAAAAGAATTTATTGATGGTAAAGAAGATGCCTTTGAAAAGCTTCTTGCCCTTCACAAAGATAAAGTTAGAAATTTAATTTATCTTACTTTAGGCGATGCTGAGTACGTGGATGATATTTCGCAGGATGTTTTCATCAGTGTATTTCATAAGCTGAAAGATTTTAGATTTCAGTCTAAGTTTACAACATGGCTATATAGGATTACAGTCAATAAATGCAGAGATTATCTCAGGAAAAAACGTGTTCGAAGCATATTTGTACCAATAAAAGATTCTGAACATGAACTCAGCGTAAGAACAAAAATGGAAAATATTGATATCCCTCGGTTGGTAAGAAAAGGAATTGAGAAGCTACCGGATAAATTGAAAGTACCTCTTATTGCGAGAGATATTGACGGATTAAGCTATAAAGAGATTGCAGATAAACTCGGTTGTGAGGTGGGAACTGTAAAATCCAGAATTTTTAGGGCAAGAGAAAGTTTGAAATTTATACTTGAGCCGTTTCAAAAAGAATTGAAATCTTGACAATGGAGAAAACAAAAGAAAATAATTTTTTGCAGCTCATAAAAAATTATGGACTTTACATAGCAGTAACGTTAGTAACAATTGCTCTTTTATTATTTTTCAAATACAACAAGAAAGATGTTGAAAACTTATTAGATAACAGCAAAAATAACCTGCTTGCATTTTATACTCAAAATCTAAAACCGCTTGTTTATAAAACCAATCTGACCAACGAAGACGTTTTCAATTTTGCTCTTCACAACAATTTGCCGATTGACAAAAATGAACAGAAAATTCTCCAATTAGGATTAAATGAAGATTCAGGCAATAATTCATTTGAAATTAAACCTGCGGTAATTAATCCTGATACAAAAAATTATGAAAAGTTTATCCAGTATTTGAGATTGAACGGCCAGCAAATCAAAGACCTCGATTCGGTTTTAAATTCATATAAAAATGAAATATACACTTCAGTATTGTTAAATGATCACAACACAGTTGCAGTAAATCCAAAGATAAGTGTTATCAGAGATGCTGTTGTAACAGATTTAATGGAGTTTGCAAAGAAAATAAATTATAGAAAAATTAAAAAGGATTTGCCGGAATACGTTGAGTTTGAGGAAAAGAAAATTAAATCGTCAATCGAAAATGTGCTGAATGCAAAGAATGCGGATTTTATTGTATTTACTCCTGATACGATTATTCAATTACCGTGCAAAGTTGATGAAATCCATTTAAACGAACAATTAAGCAATATTGAAGAAATTGATTTCGAATTGAAGTTTGTTGATGAGCCTAAAGGTTTTAACGAAAAGATAATTCTTGATATTGATTCCGGACATTTTAAAGCGGTTCTGCCAAAATCAATTTACCGCATTGTGCATCATGAACATGAAATTGACTCTCTTGAAAATAAAATCGCAATGATTACTGAGAAGTTAAATTCCCTATCTTTCAGTTTGACTTCGGATGAAAACCCTGTTCTGAAAATGATGATAAATACTCTGAATGATAGTGTTGATAATTACACATTTAAATTTGATATGAATATAAAAACGATGGATTCTATGATTGAAAATTCGATGATCGCAAACGAAAAGATTTGGGAAGAGTTTGGATTAAAAATGGATTCACTCGCAATAGAATTGGAAAACAATTGGAGTGATTCTCTTTATTGGCATCAAAAAGAAAAAATAAAAAGGGAAGTAAAAAGAGAAATGGTAAAAGCCAAAAAAGAGTTGGAAAGAATTAAAGAGAGAGCAAACTGAAACCTGCCTTTTGTTTATTGAATCAACAGCAACTTGGTATTTACAATAAATTGTTTTTGTCTTAAGTTAATACGTTTCATAAAAAAGTAATAATACAGATGTCTTTACCTTTTGCTAACGTAAAAAGATCACGAAAATTAGAAAATACAATTTTCGTATCTATAATATTGTTTGTATATCAGATGATATTTGTTGATAGAGATTCTGTAGTAATTATTCTATTTAATGATACACTCGTTTTTATTGCTGCTTATTTTTGGTATTTGTATTTAAACGAATTTGTAAAGCACAAAATAAACTCGCCTTTAACAATAATATTAAATGCCGGGATCTTAAATGCGGTTTTATTCTTTTTAATTGCTATCAGCTCAACTCTTATCGAGGGTAGCCAGTTTCAAGTTCTGAAAAGTAATTTCATCTTTTTGATATTTTCAATTTTATTTTTGTTTGTATTCGTATCAATAACTGTTTACATATTTGCAACATTTAAGGGACTGACTTTTTTAAGACAAAAAACAGAACCAGGCAAATATTTTAACACACTTGTAACTTTCTTAATTATTACTTCGTTCTCTAAAACAATAGTTTTGTTAGACAACGATTTAGATTTTATAAATAATACTTTCTTTGTCGTAACAATATTACTAATCGCAATAAATTCAATTAAAGTTTCCTGGATAGCATTCCTTGTAAAAAAACAAAAAATATACTTGTTAATAATTGCCATTGTTCTTTCTCTTCTTTTTGGGTTAAACTACGCTCTTTCTTTAGATGAATCAATTATTATAACTGCTTTAAACCATTTTTCGCCAGCGTTTACAACGTTTATAAGTTTGATAATGATATATGGTGCAATTTACTTTGGAGTAATTTTCTTTACAGCTCTGTTTCATTTGCCAACAGCCGAAGCTTTTGACAGAAAAGCTGAAGAAGTGGCCTCTTTGATGGATTTAACAAAATTAATTACAAGAGTGTTTGATTTTAAGGAACTTGCTGAAACTATAACTACAATTACAACTAAAGTTTGCAATTCAGACAGTGCATGGCTCGTTACAAAAAACAACGACAAGTTTGAATTGAATTCTGTTTTTAATATTGGCTACGTTGAAGCAGAAAAAATAACCAACAATATATTGACGAAATTCAATTACGAAATTGAAGAAGTATTAACTCTCGATAACAGTTCAATAAAAGTAGAAATCAAAACCGATGTGAGAACATTTAATTTCAAATCACTTGGTGTTGCTCCTTTGCGTGTGCATAACAAAACAAATGGGTTTCTTTTTGTTGCCCGTAAAAAAGAAGTATCTTTTGATGATGATGATTATAAAGCCATCGGAGCGTTTGGAGATTACGCTGCTGTTGCTTTAGAGAATGCTTTGCTGATAGAAGAGAATATCGAAAAAGAGAGACTGGAAAAAGAGCTTGATGTTGCGCGCGAAGTTCAGAAGAAAATTTTGCCAAGTAAAACACCTCAATTTGAAAATTTAAATATTGAGTCGCTGTTTATTCCTGCATTTGAAGTAGGCGGTGATTATTATGATTTTTTTGAATTACCTGGCGAAAAACTGGGTTTTGTAATAGCAGATGTTTCAGGCAAAGGGATTCAAGCAGCATTTATAATGGCTGAAGTAAAAGGCATATTTGAATCGCTATCAAAACTGATTGAAAGCCCGAAAGAATTGCTGATCAAAGCTAATGAGATATTGAAAAAGAGCCTTGAGAAAAAAAGCTTTGTTACTGCAGTTTATGGTGTTGTGAACTTGAAATCAGGTGTTGTGAATTTTTCGCGAGTAGGACATAACAGCATTATGGTTTGCAGAGATAGTGTTGTAGAGCATTTAACCCCGCCCGGTATTGGATTAGGACTTGATTATGGTGATAAGTTTGTTAATAATTTAAAAGAGTTGGAAATTAAGCTAAATTATAACGATATTTTAATTTTATATACTGATGGTATTCCCGAATCACAAAACGCCAACCATGAAGAATTTGGTTACAAAAGATTTGAGAAAGTCATTACAAAAAATTGTAATAAAGGGTTGCACGTGCTGTCAAACGAAATAATAAGTGAAGTAAATACGTTTTCTAATAACCGTCAGCAACACGATGACATCACCTTAGTACTATTTAAATGGAAATTAAATAATAAAATATCTGGAGATAATTAATGGCCGATTTCAACGTTAATGTACGGGAAGTTGGTGTAGTTAATATCATTGAGCTAAAAGGTTACTTAGATGCCCATACTGCTCCGGAACTTGAAGATGCTTTTAACAAGTTAATTGATGACAACAGTTATAAAGTTGTCGTAAACTTTAACGAGTTGAATTACATAAGTAGCGCCGGGTTGGGAGTTTTTATGGCATACGTAGAAACGATGCGGGAAAATAAAGGCGATATTAAATTCACCAACATGAAAGAAAATGTCTATAACATTTTTGATTTATTAGGGTTCCCGATGTTATATGAATTCTTTAAAGAAGAACAAGAAGCTGTACAAAAGTTTGAAGATAAATCTAATGACCAGTAGCGGCAAAAATTTCAAAAAAGAATTGGTAGTAAAAAGCACCACGGATAATCTTTCGCAGGTCAGAGATTTTACTAAATCTGCTGCTGAGAAAATCGGTTTTTCCAAGGATGCAATCGGGAAAATTATTTTGGCAGTGGATGAAGCATGTACCAATGTTATTAAACATGCTTATAACTATTCTGTAGATGGCGAAATATCCGTATCACTTAATTTTAAGAAGCCCAAATTAGTAATCTCCATTACCGATGAGGGAACTCACTTTGACCCCGACTTAATTCCTGAACCAGATATACAAGAATATCACAAACAAAAGAAAGTTGGAGGTTTGGGAATGTTTCTAATGAAAAAATTAATGGACGAAGTTAAATATAAAAACCTCTCCGATAACCGTAACCAGGTTATTCTAATAAAGTATCTCCAATAATTTATGCAAAATTTAGAAAATAATAATGCATTAAGAAACCTTTCTGCATTAGTGGATTTCAGTAGCCTCATTAATTCATCGCTTGATATAAATTTTATCCTAAATAATATTTTATTAACATGTTTTGGAAAATTTCACACTACAAAAGGACTAATAGCTTTAAACGGTAAAAAAAATGAATTAGAAATAAAACTCCATAAAGGACTAAAAAAAGAAGAGATATCAGATTTCCCGATAGTTGATTTAAATAATGAAGAAGAAGAAAAAATTCTAAATGATTATTTAATTAGACATAATTACCCTTTGTGTCAAAAAATTTATTCTTCGAATAAACTTTTGGGAATTATTATTCTTGGAGAAAAATTAAACAAAGTTGAATACAACGAGGATGACAAAAATTTCTTAAAGACAATTCAAAGTATTGGTGCTACTGCAATAGAGAACTCTCTTTCTGTTGAAGAGCTTAAAACAGTTAATCGAAATTTAGATTCAAAAGTAAATCAGCTAAGTTCACTTTTTGATTTGGGCAAAGAGTTCAGTGGTGTTTTGGATATTGAAACAATAAGCAAACTACTTGTATTTTCTATTTTAGGACAGCTTTTTGTTTCAAAATTTTCAGTACTTATCCACGACGGAAATAAATTCAACATACTTGAATCAAAAATAAAAAATGAAAACTACCTCGATTTAATAAACAAAAGTCAAACTGAAAATTTTAGAGAAGTTATTGAAGTTGAAGAGTTGAAGCAAAAATTTCCACATTTATTTGAAATCGGTATTCGCTTAATTATCCCAATGCAGATAAAAAGTGAAACAAAGGGGATTATACTTCTCGGGAATCGAATGAACAATCTTGAATATACTAAGTCTGATATTGAATATGCATCTTCGCTTGGTAGCCTTGCTATTATATCTATTGAAAACAGTAGGTTGTTTGATGAAGCATTAGAGAAGCAGAAGATGGAAAAAGATCTTGAGATTGCTAGGAAGATTCAAAGCAACTTGTTACCTGATAGTGTACCGGAAATGAAAAATTTCGAGTTAGCTGCCTTCAATAGATCAGCAAAACAAGTTGGTGGTGACTACTACGACATTGTTAGACTTGATGATAACAGAGTCGTAGTTGCTGTTGCAGATGTTTCCGGCAAAGGGGTTCAAGCGGCATTATTAATGGCTAACATGCAGGCTTTTCTGCAATCTATATGTAAGCAGAACATAGAATTAGTTAAGGCGTCTAACTTGATAAATGACTTGGTTTCTGAAAATACTGTTGACGGTAGTTTTATAACATTTTTCTGGGGAGTGCTTGATAACTCAAAAAAAGAATTTAGCTATGTAAACGCTGGACACAATCCCCCTTTAGTAATAAGAAAAGGAGAAATTACTAAGTTAAAAAAGGGCGGAATGATTTTGGGAGTAATGGCAACAGTTATTCCCTACAAAACTGAAACAATTAGTTTAGAAAAGGATGATTTAGTTATCTTATTTACTGATGGGGTTACAGAAGCTATGGACACTGATTTTAATGAGTATTCCGATGAAAGGTTTGAAAGCT
>CAJHYN010000285.1_pt1 | contig 20553 bp, 20 predicted proteins | sample 9198641 | NCBI WGS metagenome assembly CAJHYN01 (sample SAMEA7708370, study PRJEB35096) | sediment metagenome | biome: marine neritic benthic zone biome [ENVO:01000025]; feature: sediment [ENVO:00002007]; material: shallow marine sediment [ENVO:03000034] sea grass bed [ENVO_01000059] ... | reverse complement strand
TGAGAAAGAAAAAGAATTCGATTTTTACGACTTAAAGGGATTTCTTGGAGAATTCCTGTCTAATATTTTACTTGACAATAAGTTAAAGGATTCATATTATAAAAAGAATAATCAGTTTTACGATTATTTTTCGCAGTATCGTTATAAAAAAGATCTCGTTATTGAGGGAGGGAAGCTTAAACAGGTTGTACTTGATAAGTTTGATATAAAACAGAACGTGTTTATTTATGAAATTAACTTATCAAAATTGAAAAGCATTCCAATTAAAGAAAGAAGATTTGATGAGCTCTTGAAGTACCCTAAAGTTAATAGGGACTTCGCATTTGTTCTAGACAAAAATGTGGATGCAAAAGAAGTAATTAACTTTATAAATAATAATAGTTGTAACTTGTTGAAAAATATAAAGTTATTTGATATCTTTGAAAGTGAATCTTTAGGAGCGGGTAAAAAGAGCCTTGCTTTTCAGTTAGAATACTTTCATAATAACAGAACACTAACTGAAGAAGAAGTTGATAAAGATTTCTGGAAAATAATAGAAGAAGTTAAATCAAAATTTAACGCACAATTGAGGGGATAAATAATTTGGCTGAATCATCAAAATATGATTCGTTTATGAATGAGCTAAATTCACTGGAAAAACAAATATATCTACTTGTGCATAAGAACATTGATTTAACAGACCAAAACGAACAACTTGTTGCAAGAAACAAGTTTTTGGAAAAAGAGAATTTAGAACTAAAACAGAAATTTAGCGAATTCGAAGAAAAGTTTAGCAAAGAGGCTAATGTAATCTACAACAGCTCTGAAACTTTGAATTCGGAGGAGAAAGTACAACTAAAAAATAAAATTAGCGAATTGATAAATAAAATTGATTATCATTTACGCTCTTAAACATATTGTTTGATGACTGGACTGATATAGTAAAAAAATGAACGATAAAAAGAAGCTTAAAGTTAACATATTTGATAAAGATTATTCTTTATTGGTAGATAGTGAAGAAATTGCTACTGAGCTGGCAAAGTATGTAAATAAAATTATTGACGAGACTCAAGAAGAATTGCCGGATCAATCGAAAGAGACCATAGCAATAATTGCTGCTTTAAACATAGCTTACGATTTGTTTGTTGAGAAGAATAAATTTAGAGAATTTAGTATTCAAGCGACTGACAAAATCAAAAAAATAAAGCTTCTTTTAAACGAATCTAAATCCTTATCAGACCATTCATAAATTTAACCGCGCTGTTCATCCCGTATTATGAAGAACTAACAATTCATAACAGGGTTATTGACTCGCGGTGTGTATTACAGGCCTCATTCCGGCTTGCCGGAATCTCGCCCTGGCGGGACAGTGGAAGTAAAAAGCATCGGGCAATTTCCCGCATTGGTTAGGGAAATCGAGTTCTTCCTAACTGGGATGGCAGCAGCGGAATTTAATATTGTATTTATGGAGGAATAGATTATGCAATTGGATATGGTTTTGTTAATACCGATTGCACTGGTTTCTGCGATTATATTCTTTTATTTAGGATGGTTCTTTAATACTAAGGTTGGTAAAAGCAATATAGCCAGTGCAGAAGAAAAAGTTAAAACGATAACAGAGGATGCAGAAAAAGAAGCAAGGCATATTAAGAAAGAAAAATTGTTGGAAGTTAAAGATGAGTGGCTTCGTAAAAAACAAGAATTCGACAATGAAGTAAACACCAGAAGGCAAAAGCTTCAAAATTATGAAAAACAGCTTGATAATAGAGAAGAAAACTTAGAAAAGAAATACGATCTTGTTCTTCAAAAAGAAAAAGAAAATAAAGAATTAGACAAAAAGATTACTGAGCAGTTAGAGTTTATTAAGAATAAACAATCGGAGCTTGATGATTTATTGGTTGAACAGAACGTTAGGCTGGAAAAAATAGCTGGTTTAACTTCAGAAGAAGCTAAAAAAATGCTGATGGAAAATATGATCCAAGAGGCTAAAACAGAAGCCTCTCAACAGATTAAAGATATAAGGGATCAACTAAAAGTAGAAGCAAAAAAAGAATCGCAGAAGATTATAATACAAGCAATTCAGAGAACTGCTGTTGATCACTCCGTTGAATCGACAGTGTCTGTAGTGCAAATTCAAAATGACGAAATGAAAGGTCGGATTATTGGCCGTGAAGGGAGGAACATCCGGGCTTTTGAATCCGCTACTGGAATCGATGTCATTGTGGACGATACCCCGGAAGCAGTTATTCTTTCCGGATTCGATCAATTCAGAAGGGAAGTAGCAAGGTTGGCATTAGAAAAGTTAATCTCCGACGGAAGAATTCATCCTGCAAGAATTGAAGAAGTAGTTCAAAAAGTTCAGGAAGATTTAGAAGAAGAAGTTCGTAGAGAGGGTGAAAATACACTCATCCAGCTTGGAATTCATAACATGCATGCTGAGCTGCTTAAGCACGTTGGTAAAATGAAATATCGTTCAAGTTACGGACAGAATCTTCTACAGCACAGTATTGAAGTCGGTTATCTTACAGGGATTATGGCTGCGGAATTAGGTCTTGACGTAAACCTTGCAAAACGTGCTGGCTTATTGCACGATGTTGGCAAAACCGTAGATAAAAATGTTGAAGGTCCGCACGCATTGGTTGGCTATGACTTGGCTAAGAGATACAAAGAACATCCGATTGTGATAAATGCTATTGGTTCTCACCACGAAGATATTGAAATGGAACACGCTATCGCGCCATTGGTTCAGGCTGCTGATGCAATAAGCGGTGCTCGTCCTGGAGCACGTAGAGAACCACTCGAAAGTTATGTTAAGAGATTGGAAAATCTTGAAACATTAGCAAAATCTTTCGAAGGTGTTGCAAAAACATATGCTATACAAGCCGGAAGGGAAGTAAGGGTTGTTGTGGAACCTGATAAGGTTGACGACAATTTTTCCGATCAATTGGCCTATGATATTGCACAGAAAATTCAGGAAGAAATGGAATATCCCGGACAGATAAAAATTACTGTAATTAGAGAAGTTAGAAAAATTGCATATGCCAAGTAAATTGGCGATCCATAAATAAATGTTAAAAATGTCATTCCAAAATTTTTGGGGATGACATTTTCTATTTTAAACCGGGCTAAGATTGCATCTTTTAGTTAATGAATTATGAAGAAATTAAAAATAGCTATAACCGGAAACTTTGGATCAGGAAAGTCTTCAGTAGCAGATATTATTGAAGAAAAAGGCTATCAGGTATTGAAGGCAGATGATGTATCGAAAGAGCTTTACATAACAGACGAAAAAGTAAAGAAAGAAATTATCGAACAATTCGGGACTGAAAGCTACACCGACGGAAAATTAAATAAAGCCTATCTGACTGAAAAGGTTTTTTCAGATGAAGAAAGTGTTAAGAAGATTAATTCAATATTGCATCCACCCACAATTAAAAAAGTCAATTTCTTAATTAAGAAAGCCTTACAAAAAAGTGATATGGTATTTACTGAAGCTGCATTAATTTACGAAGCACAAATGGATCTACACTATGATTACGTGATAGCAGTTGCAGCCGATAATGAAATTCGCAAAAAAAGGATTTTTGAAAGGGATGGTGCGGACGAAGAGACCTTTAACAAAAGAGATAGTAAACAAATGCCCCAAGAAGAGAAAATTAAACTGGCTTCATTTGTTATTGAAAACAATTCCTCGTTAGAAATTTTAAGACATAAGGTTGATTTTATAATTGGCTTGATTAGGCAGATTAATTCTTAAATTATTTTAAAAAGATGATGATGTCCTACTTGATTTGATGCAAATCTTAACTTAAATTTGATTCGTCAAAATTACGGAGAAACGAAGTGAATATCTTAAATTCTGCTATAGTAACGTTTGTTAAAGTACTTCCCAAATCAGTTGTTCATATCTTTGCAAAAAAATACATAGCCGGTGCTAGCTTAGATGATGCAGTTAATGTTACAAAGGAACTAAACGCAAAAGGAATAATGGCTACTATGGATGTATTGGGTGAATCAATTACTTCAAAAAATGAAGCAATCGAAGCACAAAAAGAATGTTTGGAAACTTTGGATGCAATCAGGCAACACAATCTTGATGCCAACCTTTCCGTTAAACCTACACAAATGGGATTGATGCTTGACGAAGAATTTGCTTTTAACATGTTTGATGAAATTCTTGGTAAAGCTGATCCAATGAATAATTTTGTTAGAATTGATATGGAAGATTCTGAAACTACTGATAGGACTATAAGATTATTTAACAGGCTGAAAGAAAAATATAAAGGTGTTGGTATTGTTGTTCAGTCATATTTAAAGAGAACAATGGATGACGTGATTGAGCTCAACAAGAACGGAACAAACTACAGGTTGTGTAAAGGTATTTATGTTGAGCCTGAAGAAATAGCTTTCAAAAGCAGACAAAAAGTTAGAGATAATTTTAGATGTTTTGAAAAGAATGTTTGAAGACGGTAATTATGTTGGAATAGCAACACACGATGATTATCTTGTTGACGGCGCTTATAAGTTAATTGAAGAAATGAATATGCCCAAAGACCGCTATGAATTTCAAATGCTTTACGGTGTTAAGGAAAGTTTAAGAGATAAGATTAATGCAGATGGACACAGAATTAGAATATATGTTCCATATGGCGAACATTGGTACGCTTATTCTGTTAGAAGGCTACAAGAAAATCCGGCATTAGCATGGTACATAACTAAAAGTATATTTTTGCCTAATTGATGATATATTTGGGAATTGAAAGTTCTTGTGATGAAACTTCAGTAGCTGTTATTTCTGAAAATGAAATACTCGCGAACCTGGTTTCATCGCAGGATTTTCACAAAGAGTACGGTGGGGTAGTACCGGAACTGTCAAGCAGAGCACATCTCGAAATAATTTCGCCACTTGTAAAACAAGCATTAAAAAAAGCATCAATTAGTCTAAACGATATTGATGTAATTTGTGCGACAGCTGGTCCTGGGTTAATCGGTGCATTGCTCGTTGGATTAACTTTTTCCAAGGGCTTATCGCTTTCACTAAATAAGCCTTTCATTCCTGTCAACCATATTGAAGGTCATATTTTTTCGGGTTTTTTAATTGAGGAAAAACCGGAGTTTCCTTTTTTATGTTTGGTGGTTAGCGGCGGGCACACTTTATTGCTTAATGTTAAAAGCGAATCGGAAATTTATAAATTAGGCACAACAATCGATGATGCTGCTGGAGAAGCTTTTGACAAGGTTGCAAAGTTGCTTGGGTTGGAATACCCCGGTGGTCCAAACATTCAAAAGTATGCCGCCAAAGGTGATGAAAACAAAATTAAATTTCCTATCTCCCGGCTTAAGAACGAATTTGATTTTTCATTCAGCGGGTTAAAAACTGCAGTTTTGAGATACGTTCAGAATGAATACGGAACTCCAAAAAATATTGATCAAAAAGAATTACCCGATATAGCAGCATCATTTCAGAAAGCAGTTGTTGATGCATTAAAACAAAAAACTGAGAAAGCATTATCTTCGAATAATTACAAAACTATTTCATTGGTTGGCGGAGTAGCAGCGAATCAAAACTTAAGAAGCGCGTTCCAAGAACTTTCTGAAAAATATAATGTAAAACTTGTTATTCCTGATTTAGAGTATTGTGGTGATAACGCAGCCATGATCGCAAATAGAGGAATGCAGCTTAATAAGCTTGGAAGAAAATATTCTTTAAGCTATAATGCATATGCAAGTATCCCGGAAGATACTTTTCTTTAATAACTTTAATCTGTGCAAATGAACAAACCTATAATCACAATTATTCCTGATAAAAAAACTATATCAGAAAAAGACTATTATATTATTTCGACAGTCTTTGGCTTTATTCTCGGGGTTCTTTTATATATTTTTTTTACTCCGAATTATTTTGATGAAAATGGAAAAACAGAAATTGATATTCCAAACGGGACTTCTTTTGTAAAAATAGTGGATATACTTTATGACAAAAGGATTATCCCTAATAAAACAAATATGAAAATTGCCGGATTTTTGTATGGTGCTGAAAGAAAGATTAAAGCCGGTAGATATGAAATCCCAAATGGCTTGAGTTATCTGCAGCTTACCAGTCTTTTAACAAAAGGTGTTACAAAGCCACAAATATTAGTAACCATTCCAGAAGGTATTTGGCAGCATAACCTGGCTAAACTTTTGAGAGAAGAATTAAATATTGATTCGACAGAATTTATGAAATTATGTAGTGATAAAATATTTTTACAGAGACAGGGATTAAAAGAGAAATCAATTGAAGGATATTTGTTGCCTGAGACGTATTATTTTTTTGAGAATATGACCACTGAAGAAGTGATATTAAAACTAAAGTCAGAAATGGATAACCTGTTTGATGAAAAAGCCAAAAGGCAGATGCAAGAGTTGAACATGACCAAACACGAGATTTTAACTTTGGCTTCAATAATTGACGGGGAGTCAAATATTGTGAGCGAATTTAAAACTATATCAGGTGTCTATCACAATAGATTGAATAAAGGTATAAGGTTGCAGGCTGATCCTACAGTACAGTACTTAAAGAGACATAAAAGAAGATATAATAAAATTTATTATAAGGATTTGGAAATTGATTCACCATTTAATACTTATAAATATTCTGGACTCCCGCCGGCGCCAATTAATAATCCCGGTAAAGATGCAGTACTTGCAGCACTATACCCTGAAGAGCATGACTATTACTATTTTGTGGCTTCAGGAAAAGGGAATCATGTTTTTGCAAAGACATTAAAAGAACACAATAGAAATGTCAGACAATATAGACTTTGGAGAAGGTATCAAAATTGAAATTTGTTGATCTAATTAAAATATCAATTGTGATTTTCTTTGTAGTTAGATGTGCCAATCAATTGCCGCCTGGTGGTGGTGAGGTTGACAAAGTTCCGCCGGAAATCATTGAAGCATATCCACCAAACGAAACAGTTAATTTTTCAGGTAATTCTATTGAATTTACTTTCTCTGAATATGTTGATAAAAACTCTGCGAGAAATGCTGTCTTTATTTCTCCAAAAATTGACGGCAAACTTGAATACAATTGGAGCGGCAAAACATTAGAAGTAGTATTCCCCGATTCATTAAGAGAAAATACTACTTACATTTTTACTATTGGCACAGATGTCATTGATGTAAATAATAGAAACAGAATGGCGAGAGCTTTTACTTATAGACTCTCGACCGGTGATGAAATCTTTGACGGTAGAATCTTAGGTAAAGTTTATGACGGTAAACCTGAAGGCACTTTCATATTTGCTTATAAAAGAGCTGATTCGGTTGAAGTAAACCCTATTGAAGAAAAGCCGCTTAACATTACTCAAGTTGGTCAAGATGGTAAGTATGAATTGCTTGGATTAAGTCCGGGTGATTACAATGTTTATGCAATTAAGGATGACTTCAAAGATTTGCTTTACAATGTTGAAAGTGATTTTTATGGTATTCAGGATAGTGAAGTAACTATTACTAAAGAGTTGCCTCTAGTGAATAATTTGAATTTCAAGCTAACAAAAGAAGATACCACCCAACCTTTTGTTTTAAGTGCTACAATGGTTGATAGATATCATATATTCATTGAATACAATGAGCATGTAGATTCTGCACAAGTAAATGCAAACAATTTTTTTATTATTGACTCAACAAGTGGCAGGATAACTGATTTAAAGTATTATTACAAAAATGACCTGAGAAGCAAGAAGGCTTTTTTGGTTTTAGAAGATACATTACAGAATACGGATGAGAAATATCTCGTTATAAATAATCTCAAAGACTATCAGGGCAATACAAATACAAAAGATGAATTAAGTTTTACACCAAGCAACCGAGTTGATACAGCAAAAGTAAAGATAAATAAAATTGTGACACAATATTTAGGCAATAAAATTGATTTTGATAGCCCGTGGCTTATGATAAATTTTGATGACGGGTTTGATCACAGTAATTTGCAAAACACAATTAAATTTTTAGATGACAAAAAATCCTATCCTTTTGAAATTGATCAAATAGATGACGGTACAATAAAGATAAATGTCAAAGGCAAATTAAGAAGTAACAGCCAATACAAAGTTGAAATTGACTTGAGTAAGATTGTTGATATTGAAGGTAATACGATCGATTCTGTCCATACGATAAATTTGTCATCCATAAACGCAATTGAATTTTCCGGTGCACTCGGAAAGATCATTACTAATAAAGATTCTTTAAACTACTATACAGTTTTAGAAAATTTATCGGATAAAACAATTAACCTTATTGCAAAGACAAAACCGGATCTGACTTTTGAGTACGACCGAGTTTTTCCAGGTAAATATTTACTGTGGTCCTTCATTGATAGAGACAGCAACGGTTTGTTTAATTACGGAAATGTTTATCCTTTCAAACAATCAGAACCATTTGCTTATTATAGGGATACATTAGATTTGAAAGCGCGTTGGCCGGTTGGTGATTTGGAAGTTATTTTTGACTAATCGTATAGATAGTATTGCTTGCTTAACTCTCTAAACTCTTGCACATCCTTTCGCCAGTATTCTAAAATATCTGTTACTTTATAATTTTTTTGGAATAGTAATCTTACTTTATCAGTTCCTAAAACTTTATCAAACATCGAAAGCCTTTTTTGATCAGCATCTTCAAAAATCAATTCATTGGGATATAATTCGTGAACAGATTCCAAAATATGAAACTGTATTTCAGTTAAAACGGCCTTTTCAAATTCTCTAAAGAATATTTGAACGCCGTTTACAATTGTTCCTTTTGAAAATGCGTAATATGGTTTATATGAAATCGGTTTAAATATAACCCCCGGTATTTTTTTGTTGTTTAATATTTCTGCTAATGTATCCGGATCAATAAATTCTGCAGCAAGAGTTTGAAAAGGAATTGTATAACCGACTCCATTTGACAATTTATTTAACTCACCAACCATTCCGGTAGCAGGATAAAAAAATGCTGTTTCCCAATTTGGAATATGAGGGGAGGTTGGTATCCAGTGTAGTCCGGTATCCTCCCAAATCATGTTGCGATTCCAGCCTTCCATTTTTATTACTGACAGCTTACATTTGCTTTCGCTTGACTTAAAAATTTCGTCGTTAATAAATAAAGCAAGCTCACCGCTCGTTAGACCGTAAATGTAAGGGGTTTTATATTTGCTAACGAAAGAATGGAAACCTTCCTCAACAAGCGAACCTTCAATTCTTTTTCCACCCAAAGGATTAGGTCTGTCCAAAACTATAAACTCAATACCATACTCAGCAGCGGCTTCCATTGCTAGCCCAAGCGTCGAAATATAAGTATAAGACCTACTCCCAATATCTTGAATGTCATAAACTAGGGCATCAATTCCTTTCAACATTTCTTCCGAAGGTTTTTTAGTTTTACCGTACAAGGAGTAAACCGGAAGCTGAGTTCTTTCGTCAATATAGTTGTTAACATAACTGCCTGCAGTGTATGTTCCACGGACACCATGCTCGGGGGCAAACATTGCAACTAAGTTTAATTTTTTTGTGTTGTGCAAAATATCAACAGTCGATACTAAGTGCTTATCAACACCTGTTTGATTAGTAATCAGCCCAATATTTTTGTTTTTGAGTTGCAAAAAATTATTTGCCTTTAAAACTTCGATTCCGGTTTTAACAACATTCGACTGGGGAAATAAGAAGTGGAATAAAAATACGAAAGAAAGAATCAAAAGTATTAGCGGTTTCATAAATATTATTTTCGATAAATGACTTTGCCGTTTTTTATAGTCATACAATTCAAGTTCTTGCCGACATTATAAACAATATCTGCATATTCATTAGTATCAAAAACTGAAAAGTCAGCACTTTTATTTGGTTCGATACTGCCTGTTTTACGATGAACATTTATAGCTTTGGCTGCGTTTATTGTAACAGCAGTAATTGTTTCCTCAATTGTCATTTTCATCTTTAAAGCCGCAAGAGACATAATCAAATTCAAATTTGCAATGTGTGACGATCCGGGATTAAAGTCTGTGGAAAGGGCGACAGCAGCTTTGCTATCAATTAACTTTCTCGCTGGCGCAAAATCGTAATTTAGAAAGAAAGATACCCCTGGGAGAAGTACGACAGTTAATTCATTTCCGGCAATTTTAGGAATATCATCATCAGCTAGAACTTCTAAGTGGTCAACGCTGTCAGCATTCATTGCTATTGCTAGATCTAACCCACCTAAGTTATTGAATTGATCAGTATGAAGTTTCAATCTCAAATTTAATTGAGTGGCTTTCTCAAATATCCGTTTAGTTTCACTTGTTGAAAATGCTGTAGCTTCACAAAAAACGTCACAATAATCTGCTAAAGAATTTTCAGCAACGTAAGGGAGCATTTCGTTAATCACTAAATCAACGTATTCGCTTTGTTTTTCTTTGTATTCAGGAGGGATGGTATGAGCACCTAAAAAAGTTGGAACAATATCAATCGGAGTTTCTCGTTTTAGTTGTTTTATAACCTTTAAGATTTTTATCTCGTTTTCAAAATCTAACCCATATCCACTTTTTATTTCTAGAGAAGTAATACCTTGAGAAATAAAATGCTCGACTCTTTCTTTTGCTATTTGAAAAAGATCTTCTTCTGATGATTCTCTAACTGCTTTGACTGTTGATATAATACCTCCGCCTTGCCTGGCAATTTCTTCGTAGTCAACTCCAGCTAATTTCATTTTGAATTCGTTTGCTCTTGAACCTGAAAAAACAATATGTGTGTGGCAATCAATTAAGCCAGGTAAAACTATTTTATTTGAGACATCTATAATCTCGTCTTCTGCTGAAATATTCAGTAGGGAATTCGAAACTATTGAATTTATAATATCATCTTCAATGATGATTGAATGATCGGCTAAAACATGAATATCATTCATCTCATCACCGCGTTTAAAATTTTGACCATCAGTATTTACTGTGATGATTTGTGAGGGATTATATAAAATCTTTCTCATAGAGGAATAATCAAATTTAAGATTAAAGAAGTATGATCTTCCGAAAAAAGCAAACGAATATCTAATATGCTAAAATTTTTGATAATAAGTCAATAATTTTGTAACTTTCATGTTTGAAAATAAAAAGGAATTAACATGCCCCCTTCCAAGAAACTAAAAATTCTTTTTGTTACCTCGGAAGTAGTTCCGTTCGTTAAAACAGGCGGTTTAGCAGATGTTTCTTCAGCTTTACCACAAAAGCTCCTTGAAATGGGTCATCAGATCAGAATAGTAGTACCAAAATACGGTGCTATTGATGAAAGAAAATTTAAGATTCATGAAGTTGTTAGGTTGAAAGATCTTTCAGTGAACATAGGCGACAAAGAAGTAATTTTCTCTCTTCGTTCTTCTTTTTTGGTTGGGCAAAAGGCAAGGGTTCAGCTTTATTTTTTAGATAACAACGAATACTTTGGAAGCAGACATAGTTTATATTCTGACCCGATTTCAGGTAAAGATTTCAAAGATAATGATGAAAGATTCATTCTTCTTGCAAAGTCTGTTTTTGAATTGATAAATAAACTTGGATGGGTACCGGATATCATTCATTGTAACGATTGGCAATGCGGGCTTATTCCTGCGTATCTTAAAAACCTCCATAAAGACGAAGAACTATTTGCAAATGTGAAAACCATTTTTACGATTCACAATTTGCTCTACCAAGGTATTTTCTCAAAATCTTCTTTTGCAAAAACAGGTTTGCCGGATGAGTTGAATTCTGAAAAGGGCATTTTACATAACGGCAAAGTTAACTTCATGAAAAGCGGTCTAATTTATTCAGACTTAATTAACACAGTAAGCGAGACTTATGCAAACGAAATTTGTAAAGATGATGAGTTCGGTGCGGGATTAAAAGATACGTTGGGTAAAAGGAAAAAGGACATCTATGGTATTGTAAATGGAATTGATACTTCAATTTGGAATCCTGAAAAAGATAAAAAAATTGCCAAGAAATATTCATTGAAAAAAATAGATGATAAAGAAGAAAATAAGAAGGCTTTATTAGATAAGTTTGGACTTGAATATAAAGAAGGTGTGCCGGTAATAGGTATGATATCAAGAATATACGATACAAAAGGTTTTGACCTTGTGCAGAAAAGTTTTAAAGATCTGATGAAACTTGACATTCAAGTTTTACTGCTGGGTACAGGTGATAAAAAGTATCATAAGTTTTTTGAATCAGCATCGATGAACAATAATAATAAATTTTCATGTTATTTAGGTTTTGATGATGAACTTGCACATATGATAGAAGCAGGGAGCGATATGTTTTTGATGCCTTCAAGGTATGAGCCCTGCGGACTGAATCAAATGTACAGCCTTGTTTACGGAACAGTTCCGATTGTTCACAAAACCGGAGGGCTAGCGGATACTGTAATGAAATTCAATGAGAAAGATTCTGCAGGAAATGGTTTTGTCTTTAACAAGTATGATCCTGCTGATATGATGAAAGAAATCAAAAGAGCTGTAAAAGTTTATACATCTGATAAAAAAAGTTGGCAGAAAATTATTAAAGCTGGAATGAAATCGGATTTCTCATGGTTAAGTTCCTCTAAAAGTTATGTTGAGCTGTATAAAAAAATTGCCAGTTAAATTTTAATGTCGAATCCCACTGTATTTCTAGATAGAGATGGAACAATTATTTTTGATACGGGTTATATAGGCAATCCGGATCAAGTAGAAATCTTACCGAGAGTTTCTGACTGTCTTAAGAAACTTAAAAACGAATATAATTTTAAACTCATTGTTATTTCTAATCAATCCGGTGTTGCAAGAGGACTAATTACGGATGAACAAGTGATTTCTGTAAATGAAAAAGTCAATTTATTGTTAAACGAAAACAATGTTTTGATTGATTCATTTTATTATTGCCCCCACCATCCCGATTTCTCATCTGAAGAAAAATGTGATTGCCGGAAACCTTCTCCCAAAATGGTTTTACAAGCAAGTAAAGATTTCGATGTGAATTTGTCTAAATCATATTTTATAGGGGATAAGGCGTCTGATATAGAGTGTGGATTAAATGCCGGAGTCAAATCTATTTTGCTGAGTTCGGATTATGTTGATAGCGAAATAAATGTCTTGCAAAAACATGGAAAATCCCCCAACTTTGTAGCTCGAAATTTTTTAGAAGCTTATAATTTTATAGTAAATGATTTTGTGGAGGAAAAAGTTTGAAATTGTTTCTGAAAAATTTTTTTAGTGCACTACTTTTAGTTATAATTTATATTTCTTGCGATGATGACCCTACTTCTTTAGGAGATGATCTATTAAAAGGAGATGGTGCTCAATTTTTAATAATTAATAGTACAGAGGAATCATTTCCTCAATCAATGAGAAATTATATTGATTCTGATGATACAACTTTCAATTTAGGTACTTCTCAGTATTTACTTGTTGGTAAAGAGAGTAACCTGAGAGTAAGCACTTTAATTAGATTTTCTAACTTTTTAAGTGATTCGATTAAAGATGCCATCGAAGAAAATGATCTAAATATTTTGAACGCTCATGTTGAAATTAAACCGAAATTTTTTCTTGGCGATACTTTAGCTCACTTTGACTTCACAGTTTCCGAAATTATCTCAGGTTGGACTTCCTTTGGGTTTAATGTCGATAGTCTTCCAGCATTAACTAAAGGAGCTTCTCAGATAGCTTTTAATAAAAATTTGTCTTCAGATACTTTATACACTTTTGATCTTGATGTCAACTTAGTTAATAAATGGTTTCAATCGGGTGCTGGCGATTCAAGCTTGACAAATGAGGGAATAATTTTAGAGCCGACTCCAGACAGTGAAAGAATCATAGGGTTCAAATCAAATTCTTTGTTAAACGCTCCTGAAGATATATCAGCTTTAGTAGTTGAAGTTGAAAGACCGGGTCAATTTGTTGATACTTTACGGCTCAATTCTCTAAATGATGTTCACGTTGTTGAAGGAAATGAGATACCGCAAGATGAAGACGGCAATATCTATCTACAAGGTGGACTTCCGGTTAGAGCTGATTTTTTTATGGATCTAGTTGCGATCCCGGAGTTAATAGCTATCAATGAAGCAACTCTTGAAATATTTTTTGATTCAACCAGAAGTGTCTATAGTTCCAATCCGACGGATACTCTATCAGTGCTGATCTATTCAGATTCTACAGCAGGTGTATTTTTCTCAAGAGCCAGACTTCCTTTATTAAGGAACCAAGATGGTGAAGCAAAATACTCAGGCGATATTCTTCCTGCATTGGATTTGATTTTAAATACTGAAACGCAAAATAACGAAGGTTTTAGAATCAGTCTTGGGGATGACCAAAGATTAGTCAATAGAGTTGCTTTGAGAGGTTCAAACTTTGCTGATGTTAATAGAAGACCAAAAATAATTATAAAATATACTAAACTTAATTAGAATTTAACGATGAAAATTCATAAAATAATCTTAATCATACTATTTTTAAATACAATTTTAGCATCCGGTGGTTCAATATATTCAAGGTTTGGATTGGGGGACATTCTTCACGGATATTCTGCCAGAAGAATTGCTTTGGGTAACCCTGTAACAGCTGTTGCCGATGCGGATTACATAAGCACCACAAATCCGGCTAGTTGGTATAAATTAGTTCGTACAAGATTTGAAACCGGTGTAAATTACTATGGTATGGATATTACTGGAAATCAAGGTTCAGCTTATTACTCTGAGACACTTTTCTCAGGGTTTGTGATCGGTTTTCCGGTTTCACGCGACTTAGGGATTGGTGTTACAACTGGTTTAATACCGGTGACTAACGTAAATTACGAGGTAGTTAGAAGCAAATCTAATGAGGGTGTCGGAAGTTATTCTGAGGTTCTTCAAGGTGATGGAGGAATATCCAAATTCTTTTTAGGTAGTTCATTTAAGTTGCCTGGTGACTTTGTTGTAGGTGCTTCTTTTGAATATTACTCCGGCAACCTGGACTATTTTACCAGTATTGAATTTAATGAAAGTTCGTTGAAGGATGCTGATTTCAGAACTAACTTTAGGTATAAAGGAATCGGTACAACTTTAGGTTTAATTACAAGTGATATTTCCGGATTATTTGGCACGGAATCAATTTCTGATTTTAGATTTTCGTTCTCGTTTACTTATATTTCTGAATTGAATACTGATACTTCTCTAAATGCTTCAACATCGTTTGGTGAATTAGCATTCTCAGAGGGAAGTACAAAAACTAAGCTGCCAATTAAAGTTGGGCTTGGTACAAGTTTTAGATTAAATAGAGATTATATGGTTTTTGCTGATTATAATTATCAGCCATGGAGTGATTTTGAATTTAATAATAATAAATCACAAAACTTAAGAGATTTGCATAAGATCACAATTGGACTAGAGTATCGGAATCTAGAGGGATTCTTACAACAATCTTTTTGGAAACAGATAATTTTTAGGGGAGGATTAACCTATGAACGTACCCACTACCAGTTTAATGGTACAGGTATAGACGAGTACTCGGTAAGCACCGGTTTCGGACTGCCTTTAGGTTTGGGAAGTTTTGTAGATTTAGGTTTCCAATATGGTGTTAGGGGAACAACAGAATCTAATCTATTAAAGGAAAATTTTTATAGAGCTTCAATTTCCCTGAATATAGGTGAGCTCTGGTTTGTTAGACAAGTAAGATAAAAACAAAAATAAGGAAGCTGAAATTGAAACTAATAAAATTGATACCGCTTATAATATTATTTTTTGTTTCATTAGTAGCTTCACCTATAATAGGTGTTAATACTGAAACAGCAGCAACAGATAGCGTAAATTTAATGCAAGAGTTTAGTTTGTTTTATGAATATCATAAAAATAGTGATTATGAAAGTGCAGAACCCTATGGATGGACTATTCTTAAAACTGATCCTGTAAAATTTATAAAATACCGTCCGTTCAAAAAAATGGAAGATATTTTATGGTATTTGCATGATAGTACTGAAGTAACTGATGAAGGAAAACAAGGAATAGCTGATACGATTTTGTGGGTATATGATCAGGCAATGGAAAAAAATCCTGACAGAGCCGATTATTTCCAAATTAAGAAAGCTTACGTCTCTGAAATATGGCATGACTTTCCGGTTGAAAGAGTAGTGGCTGAATATGAAAAATCCATTGATATGAATCCGGACCTAACCACATTTTATTATGATAGATTGGGCAGGATATTTTTAAGGAATAAAGATGAAAAAAATGAGTATATGGTCAAAGGCATGAAACTTTATTCGACTTTGGCTGAAAGAGAGCCAAATAATCCTACTTGGCCGGAAATGATAACTCAATTTGTTGGTGATGATCCTCAAAAATTGGAAGATGTTTATAGAGATATTTGGATGCTTGATTATGAAAATTTAGAAAAAGCATACCAATATGCTTCATTATGTTTTAGAAACGAAAATTACGACAGCGCAATTGTTGCATTTGAGGTCCTTACACTTAAATCTCCGGAAGTAATTAATTACTGGTCACAATTGGCTACTGCTTATGATAAATTAGAAAATACTGAAAAGGCTGTTAATGCTTATAAAACATTGATTGAATTACAGCCGGATAATAGAGATAATTATGCAAACATAGCGATCATTTACTTCAGAAAGTTAAATCAACTTTCAGCAGCAAGATCATATTTGCAAAAGGCTTCAAATGCGGATGCAGATTGGGATTATCCATATTATATTGAAGCACAATTATACGAGCAGGCTGCAAGGGATTGTTTTTCAGGCAAATTTGAGTTTATTGATAAGTGTGTTTATCAATTAGCAGTTGATACTTACAGAAGGGCGAGAAGTAAAGGGGGCTCTTATGCCGGACCTGCTGGTGATAGAGTCAACGCACTTAAAACTTCCGTACCTCAACAAGAAGATTATTTCTTCAGAAAATTAAATTCAGGTGATAAAGTTAAAATCGAAGGAAAGTGCTACGATTGGATTGGGAGAAGCATTACAATACCTTAATTGTGAAATTAAATTGAGATGACTATGTTGAATTTTTTAAATGCTGATCAAGAAGTTTTTAATATTGCTAAAAGGGAAATTGAAAGACAAGAGAACAACATTGAGTTAATTGCTTCTGAAAATTTTGTGAGCCTGCCTGTTTTAGCAGCAGCTGGCTCGGTACTCACAAATAAATACGCAGAGGGATACCCAGGCAAAAGATATTATGGCGGATGTGAAGTCGTTGATCAAGCCGAAGATTTGGCAAGAGATCGTTTAAGGAAATTATTTGATGCTGAATATGCTAACGTTCAGCCCCATAGCGGATCAAATGCAAACCTAGCCGTATATATGGCTTTCATGAAACCCGGTGATAAGTTTTTAGGGTTAAGCCTAGATCATGGTGGGCATTTAACTCACGGCTCTTTTGTAAACTTCTCCGGTAAATTGTACCAGGCTGTTGGTTACACACTAAATAAAGAAACTGAACTACTTGACTACAATTTAATCGAAGATATTGCAACGAAAGAAAAGCCAAAAATGATAATTGCTGGAGCAAGCGCTTATTCACAAGATTGGGATTACACTAAATTCAGAGAAATAGCTGATAAGGTTGGTGCGTATCTTTGGTGCGATATGGCACACCCAGCGGGATTAATTGCAGCTAAAAGATTAAATAACCCATTGCCGTATTGTGATGTTGTTACTTCTACAACACATAAAACATTACGCGGACCTCGTGGTGGCATAATTCTCATTGGAAAAGATAGAGAAAATCCGATGGGTATTAAAACACCAAAAGGCGATAGAATTAAATTAATGTCGGAAGTATTTGATGGGATAGTAATGCCTGGTGTACAGGGAGGCCCTTTAATGCATGTAATCTTAGCAAAGGCTTTAGCTTTTGGTGAAGCCCTAACTGATACCTTCAAAGAATATACCGGCCAAGTAATTAAAAATGCTGATGCTATGGCTAATAAATTATCCAGCTTAGATTACAAAATAGTATCCGGTGGAACAAAGAATCATGTGTTTTTAGTTAATCTGACCAACATGGAAATTAGTGGTAAAAAAGCGGAAAGATCTTTAGAGGCTGCCGGAATTACTGTTAATAAAAATATGATTCCTTTCGATGAAAAGAGTCCGTTTGTAACGAGTGGAATTAGAATCGGTACTCCTGCAATGACTACCCGCGGGATGAAAGAAAAAGAAATGGAAGTTATAGCTGAGTTTATAGATAGAGCTGTCAAAAATTATGAAGACGAACAAGTTCTAGGTGAAATAAAAAATGATGTGAAAGAACTTTGTTCTAAATTTCCATTATATCCTGAACTAGCTTAAAATTATATTGAGTTCTGAAAAACTTAATAATGAATCGGGGAAAGGCGGAACTGAAATGTCATTCCTTGAACATTTGGAAGAATTACGCTGGCGGCTTATTTATCTTTTCATTGGACTATTCTTAGGTGCTTTTGCAGCATGGGTCGTTATAGAGTATCTAGTTGAAGGAATTTTACTTTTACCTGCAAGAACAGCTGGAATTAATCTACAAAACTTGAGGCCTTTCGGACAATTATTTCTATATATTCAAATCGCTATAATAACCGGAATAGTTTTAAGCATCCCTAATGTTTTTTATCAAATCTGGAAATTTGTTGGCCCAGCTCTAAGAGAAAACGAAAAGAAGTATGCCTTTTGGGTTGTAACCTTTTCTTCATTTTGTTTTATCGCTGGAATAGTTTTTGCGTACTTCGTTATGCTTCCGCTGACATTAAAATTCGCAGCTCAGTTTGGTACTGAAGAAATTGAAAACAACTTTGCGATCAACGAATATTTTTCAATTATAATAAGCGTAATGCTAGCTGCTGGAGTCGTGTTTGAATTACCGATGATGTCTTTCTTTCTTTCGAAACTCGGCATACTAACCCCAAAAATAATGAAAAAATTTAGAAAGCATGCTGTAGTGGGTATTTTGTTGCTAGCAGCTATTCTGACACCGGGTGCTGATCCGGTTGCACAGATTCTTCTAGCAATACCTTTGGCTATATTATATGAAATAAGTATTTTTGTGTCAAAATTATCTCAAAGAAAGCGTATTGAAGAATCTTAAACTTACTGACATTATTTCTCCTATAAATGATGATCTCTCAAAATTTAATAATCACTTCAAAGAATCGTTAAAATCAAAAGTCCCGCTAGTTGATATAGTAACTAAATATATTCTTAGGCAAAAAGGGAAAAAGATACGTCCAACACTTGTTCTTCTTGCTGCAAAGGCATCTGGTGGAGTAAACGAAAGCACATTTCGTGGTGCAACTCTTGTTGAGTTACTTCACACAGCAACCTTAGTACATGACGATGTTGTAGATGGTGCTGAAAAACGTAGAGGTTTGCCTTCAATAAATGCTGTTTGGAAAAATAAAGTTGCTGTTCTAATTGGAGATTACCTATTATCGCGTGGCTTAATGATTTCAGTTGACGGAAATGATTTTGAGTTTTTGAGGGTTACTACAAATACGGTCAAAAGAATGTCCGAAGGAGAATTATTACAAATTGGAAAAACAAAAAAGCTCGATATTGACGAAGAAACATACTATAAAATTATCTCCGATAAAACCGCATCTTTGCTTTCTACGTGCTGTGAGATAGGTGCTTTGAGTGCAAGTGAAGCTCATGAAAAGAGAATAGCCATGCGAAACTATGGCGAATACTTAGGGATGGCATTTCAAATTAAAGATGATATTTTGGATTATTCAGGTAGATCATCAATAGTTGGAAAGCCACTCGGCGCTGACATCAAAGAAAAGAAAATTACACTTCCATTAATTTATGCGCTAGATCAAGCCAAGTTGGATGATAGTAAAAGGATCATTAAGCTTATCAAAAAGGGATTTAAGAACGGCGGAGTTAAAGATGTTATCGATTTTGTCAATCTGCACAAGGGGATTGAGTATTCCTATAATTCTGCAAACAAATTCTCCCAAAAAGCTAAAGATGAATTAGCAATATTTCCAAATTCCGAAAGTAAATCCGCTTTGATAGATCTTGTTGATTATGTGATAGCGCGTAATAAATAGAGATTCCGTTAAATTAAATTTCAATTCATGCGATAATTGTAATAGTTAAGTAAATTGACAAAATATGATTGTTTATTCCATAGGAAAAAGAATTAAAAATTTTTTTAAAGCCTACATCATTAAAAGAGGTCTTGGTCAAGATATAAAGGTTATTGATGGGAAGAGCTTATTGAATAATCCTTTCAAACAAGTTAAAAAGGACGGTTTAATAAGATGGCACCACGACAATGGAAATGTAAAAGCTGAATGCAGGTATATAAATAATAAACTAGAAGGTATAAGCTGCTTTTTTTATGAAAGCGGACGGCTAAAGGCAAAAGAAAATTATAGAAATAATAAGTTGGAAGGGGTAACAAAAAGATATTATGAAAATGGAGCTGTGAAAAGTGAAGAGCATTATAAATTGGGTACACTTCTTATAAAGCGTGTTTTTGACCTAAGCGGTGTTATTACTTCAATATCTAAGAATTGAACAAAATTATAATCGCACTTTTTTTCTGATTACATTTTTTGACATTACTCACATTAAATGCGTTTTAATACCGCAATTTT
>CAJHYN010000074.1_pt1 | contig 20790 bp, 15 predicted proteins | sample 9198641 | NCBI WGS metagenome assembly CAJHYN01 (sample SAMEA7708370, study PRJEB35096) | sediment metagenome | biome: marine neritic benthic zone biome [ENVO:01000025]; feature: sediment [ENVO:00002007]; material: shallow marine sediment [ENVO:03000034] sea grass bed [ENVO_01000059] ... | reverse complement strand
CCCGCAAGAATGGTAACAGGATTTAACGGTTTTCTTGCATGGGTCGGAGGAATGGGAGGAGACGTTGAAGAAGGTTTAAGGAGAATGACGTTGACTGCTGAAAACGGTTCTCTGTTCAAAGATGAAGCAATGTTTGCTTTGGGTTTAATTTATAGATTTCAAGAAAACGATTGGGAAAAGGCTTATCAATATTACGAATTCTTATCCGCCAAATATCCTGAAAACAATGGTTTTCAAAATAATTTAAATCAAACCAAACTTGCAATAGCTATCAACAATGAGGGGGTAGAATTACTTGAAAAAGAGTTTGACCAGCTGCAGGAAAAATATGGGGTAACAAATGCTTTTACTCTGAATGGACTCGGTTACAGTTTTATGAATCAGCAAAAATATGACGAATCATTAGCTATATTCAAAACCAATATTAAGCTATATCCAATTGTTGCAAATTGCTACGATAGTTTAGCAGAATGTTATATGAATATGGGTGATAACGAAATGGCAATAAAATATTACGAGATGGCTTATGAAAAGATTCCGGGTGATACTTTATCAAACCAGCAATTTTTAGAAACTTTGAAAACCGGGATTGAAGATAGGCTTGCAGAATTGAGAGCTAACGTCAGCTCATAAACTTTTACACAACTCCTAGATTAAAAGCCCCCCTTTTAATCGTATATTACAAAAGGCTTAACTAATTCGGGGGAATAGTTAAGCCTTTTTATTTTATTACCATCACCGGGTAGTATGCATAAATTGTTTTCTTAACAATGTTACTGAAACCGTCGGGAGTGTATTTATCATGATAAACAATTTCAACAGGTTCGCCGGCTTGCAGTTGCAGCACTCCATCATTTTGCTTTGCTTGCAATGTTTCGCTTACGACAAAAGCCGCAAATTTACTCGAATTTTTGTCTACCTCTACAAAGACAAGCTCTTCTATATCATTTGAGTACTTGCTTACGGTAAAAGCTTTAACGAATTGCTGTGTTTGAGGGTCTAGGTTTCTATCGGCATCTTGAATAACCAATCTATTCAACTCATTAATACCGAAATGCTTGTATTCTTCTTCAAATGTTCTGTCCGATAAAAATATATCCGCGCTTGAGCCTGTTAACACCACGTCTCCCCATGAATTTGGATTTTGCCAGGTGTATGTATGAATGTTACCCGGCAAAAACTTATCCGTTATCCAGAATAGTCTTTTTTCAAAACCATCACTAGCTTTTGCACTGGAATTAACAAAATAATGAAAGCCGATAATCCTGCCAAGTAGACCTTCAACATACCTCAATTCCTCATCTGTTCTAAAAACAGCTTCAACTATATACCCGGTTTCTGTTAGTTTAACTTTCAAGGGAACATCCCTTGAGAAAAATTTATGCTGTCCAAGTGCTTTACCGAAATAAGGTTCGTATGGGGCAAACCAAAATTGGAAACAACCGCTGTCGAAACGTTGATGAAGTTTGCTGTTTAATGCATCAAACCATACTTCCAAGGAATTTGATGTCCACCATTCATAACCTTTATTAATAACTGATGTGGGATCATTAATTTCTGCCGCAAGAAATATTTCGTCAAAATCCCATGCAAGATAAACTTTAGCGTTAAAATCAGGGTCAACTTTTTCATTTATGGGGTTTAACGGAATCATTGGCTGGGATAAATCCCATTCATCAAGCTCGCCATTCGGGACGAATTCTTTATTCATCCTCGGTGCTAAGCCAATTCCACGTGAATTAAATTCCGTTACCTGAGTTCTTTCGACAATATCTTTTACTTCAAAAGGTGGATCAGGCAGTATTGCATATTTTGCTGGTTTATGATTTAATGCTGGGAATGCTAATTGCGGATTTTCAATAGCTAAAACAGCTTCCTCGATTTTAAGTTTTTCAATGTCGCGTTTAGTGAGATCTTTATTTTCTTCAGAAAATACAGTGTGATCTTGCATGTTGTGCCTAATCTCGCTGCCCTGATGATTTGCACCAATCTCTGCACTTAATCTTCCGCTACCTTGCTGACCTGAAATTTTCGAATCGTTATTTTCGCTGTCGTTTATGTAGTCTCCAATGTTTTCTTTAAGGCTCTCCAATCCACCATTACCGCCCCCACCCGGACGGTTTTCAAAATATGTATCAATCAATCCATCAACTTCTTCTTTTTCGAGCTCCGAGGAAGTAATCAAATCCGAAAAAGTTTCTACCTGCTTTTTGGTTAAATCAAGATTTTGTTCATTTATAATTTCTTCAACTTCTTTTAGCCTGCTTTCTTTTTCCTTGATCTGTTCTTTTATCAACTCTTCTAATAGCCCATTTACATCATTACTGTCGTTTTCCGTTAAATCAATTTCCCTGTAGTCTATTGAATAAGATTCAGAAGTGTCGAAAGCATTTGTCGCGAAAAGATAAAATAGAACAATTGTATGTATTACTATTGAATAAAGATAATACCTTTTCATCAATTACCCTTTACAGCGAATGATATTTTTTCAATCCCGATTTTACGTGCCAGATCAGTTAGCCGTAGAACTTTTTGAATATCGCTTCCCCTTTCGGAGCGTATTAAAATTATATCCTTTTTACTCTTAGCAAAAATATCCGCAATCCTATCTTCAAGCTCTGTGAACTTTACTTTCTCATTTTTGATGTAGTAGTTTCCGCTTTTGTGAATTTCTATTATGAGTGTGTTTTCAATCTTAGTTAATTCCGGCTGTTGTGCTGTCGGTAAGTCCATCGGTAGTATCTGCTCTTCTTCCTGGAAAGTAACTGTGAGTAGGAAAAAAATCGTCAATAAAAATATCGCATCCAGCAAAGGCATAAAATTGAACGAATACTTTTCATCTTCGGAAAAAATTTCAGTTTTCATTTTCGTCCGGCTTAGTGGAATTATTTTCAATCATATCCTTGACAAGCAGCATATTTTTACTAATCAAATATTTTATTATGTAATGCCCAGTCATAGTGTAAGCGGAGATTATCAAACCGGCAATTGTTGTGCTTAAAGCTTTGCCAACGCCAATTGCAAGCAATTGAAATTTTTCCGAACCGCCCAAACTGCCAATCGATAAAAACGATTCGCTCAAGCCGAGTACTGTTCCAAGTATTCCAAGCAAAGGCGCAAGCTGAACAATAAATAAAAGTACATGAGTTCGTTTCTTAAAATTATCTTCAACACTTGAATAAAATTCTTCCGGGCTGCTATCAAATTTATCAAACAAATTTTTGAGTTTAGTTTTTCTCTTTAAAATTACTACTATTCTTTCAAGAATAATTGCAAGAGAACCTATTGAAATAAAAAGCAAGATGACCATTATTGTTCCGCCTTGTGCAAAAAGGTCTAAGTAAGATTCAGTCATTTTTATTTACCATCTTTTGAAATAATGGTATAAAGATACGATTAAGATTTGTTAATTATTGTAACGAATTGTCACGAATTTTGGTAGTTATGTAATATTTCCTTGCTCGAGGGTTTACCTGACTGCCGTGAGTGTTGGTTAGCCTTGCGACTGTTAAAATATATTTCATACTGTCAAGCTGTTTTGCTTGACCGCGTTATTATATTCTGAAATAAATTGATACTAACACTATTGTTAAAATTATTTGCTACAGCTTAAGACTTAACAGAACTGCAGCCTCCGGAAACAACTAACTCTTCTCTCTTATTTGCGCCAATAACTTCAATACCTTCAGAGCCTGTAATTCCGGCAAGCGGTATTGTTACTTCGTAAGGTGCAACTGCTGTAAGACAAATACCTTGAGGTAAACAACCTACAACTTCAATTCCCCAATATTCAGGACATTTTACATATACTAACGGTATGAGCTCAACCCTCATGTTCGAACAAGCTTTTGTACCAATCACAGTAAGAAACCATGTTTCGGGTATAATCCCAGGGCGAACTTCAACCTTTTCAAAATCAATTAATCTACAGCTCTCAGCTGCAGGATTGCCTGCTAAGTTAAAACTTGTCATGTTTCCTCCTTGTTTATAGTTTTAAATATTAATTGGAAAATAATTCCCGTAGATTTGATAACTGCAAAATTAATAAAACCATTTTGAGAGAAAGGGTATACTAACGTTGAGTGTTAACCCAAATTTTTCGATCACATCAAATAATTCGAATATAAAATATAAAGTTTAAAAAATCAAGAAATTTAATGGATAATTAACATAAGCTATAAAAATAGCATAAGTGTTGTGATTTTTCGCAATAAACGCTAAGCTTTTGTTACATCTGATGTTTGGAGTTTTTCTTGTCTTCTCGTAGTTTAGTGAATTGGCCTTTATTAAATTGAAAAAATTGTTTGATGGCTATTATTGTTCCGTTTTGCTAGAAAGGACCCAGGTTAAATTGAGTCATTTTGCTTATTTAATTTTGAAGCAACAGTATAAAGGGCCAATTTAGATTTCTTAACTATTGTAAAGAATTGTCATGAATTATATTGAGCCGATTGCGAATCCAATCAATAATCCAATAGCAAAAAAGAAAAGGAAAAGATAGTAAATCCATCGAGCGCCGTACTTGTTGCCAAAGTTAATTGTAACGCCATGCTTGGGATTTCTTTTCGGTACCATTGACCTTGAATCTTTCTTGCTAAAATAAATCGTTGTCCAGTTATCAGGATTTTCCCATTCAGTTTGGTTTATTACTTCTTGAGTTATATTTCCTTCCATTTATTTGACACCCGCTTATTTTTATCCTCGGCAAGTTACAAATCAAATTTACAATATGAAATTCTGATTTTTTATTCAGTTCTGAGCAAACGCAATTCCTGCCAAAGTAGCAATAATCAACTTTGAACACTTATGAAAATATTCCATATTAAATTTATCAATTGTGTCTTCGGCAGTATGCCAGTAAGGGTTAAAATCGCTATTAGGATCGGTTCTCGACATAAACCTCTTCTCAATAAAGCTAATCGTATTAAATCCCTGTTGATAAAATCTATAATTATCAGATGGATTGTATGTATCCATAAATACTAAATTTAAATGCAAGCTATGTTTTGTGATAATTTCAGAGGTAATACTTTCAAAGTCTACTCCTTTCTCTTCTTTAGTTCTATAAGCCATTACTGTTCCGTCGTTATGGCTATGCCAGCCAATCATATCTATATTAAATACTTCTAAAATGTTTATTCCGGAATCTCTTGCGTATTTTGCATAATCCTTACTTCCTGATGCAGCTTCTTCTTCATCCCAAAAAGCAAAGATTATAGAATACGAAGGCTGGTAATTTCTTAAAATTCTTGCCGCCTCTAAAACCAGTGCTGTTCCGCTTGCGTTGTCATCTGCACCGGGAGCTACAGAACTATCCGGCATTGAATCATAATGTGCCCCAATTAAATAGAATTTATCGGGATGATTAGTACCCTCTTTTACTGCCAAAATATTTTGGCTATTTCCGTAAGGATTCCTTATTTCAACATCGTAACCATAGCTAGTCATCACACCATTAATATACTCTCTTGCAACAGCATTGCCATTATGCAGCCAGTGCCTAGTTTTTATTTCAACATAATTGCCATCTACTAATACTTGTTTTTCACCGGTGAGACATTCAACAAAACTCTTCAGCGTATCTAAGTTAACTGCGTTGATATACTGAGCAACATCCGGTAATTCGAAAGATTCATTTTCTTCTGTTTTATCAAAAGTATCGACCGGATTTTCATTTGAATCGCTACAGGTTAAATGAAGGATTAAAAATATCACAAAGCTCAAATTGTAAGCTAATTTTTTCATTTCAGAGTTCCTTTTAAAATTCTTTCAAAATGGAGTTTAGTGTATTATTACAATTCACTTAATGACTTTGCCTATCTATTCCAAGTACATAAATAAAATTATTTCCCACTAATTTTGAGCAAACGCGATTCCAGCTAAAGTTGCTATAATCAATTTTGAACACTTATGAAAATATTCCATATTAAATTTATCAACAGTGTCCGTACTTTTATGCCAGTAGGGATTAAAATCATTATCAGGATCTTGGAGAGACAACAAAAACTTTTCAATAAAGCCTATCGTATTAAATCCTTCTTGATAAAATCTTTGGTCGTCAGAAGCATTATATGTATCTCTGAAAATTATATTCAGCTGCAAATTATGTTCGTTGTTAATCTCTGATGTAATGTTTTCAAAATCAAGCCCTTGGCCATTATTAGTTCTGTAAGCCATCATTGTTCCGTCATTGTCGCTATCCCAGCCAATCATATCTATATTAAATACTTCTAAAATGTTTATTCCTGAATCTCTTGCGTATTTTGCATAATCCTTACTTCCTGATGCAGCTTCCTCCTCATCCCAGAAAGCGAAAATTATAGAATATGAAGACTGGTAATTTCTTAAAATTCTTGCCGCCTCTAAAACCAGTGCTGTTCCGCTTGCGTTATCATCAGCACCGGGAGCGACAGAACTATCCGGCATTGAATCATAATGTGCCCCAATTAAATAGAATTTATCGGGATGATTAGTACCCTCTTTTACTGCCAAAATATTTTGGCTATTTCCGTAAGGATTCCTTATTTCAACATCGTAGCCATAACTTGTCATCACACCATTAATATACTCTCTTGCCAAAGCGTTTCCATGATGCAGCCAGTGTCTAGTTTTGATTTCGACATAATCGCCATCCACAAATACTTGTTTTTCACCGGTCAGGCATTCAACAAAATTCTTCAGTGTATCTAAGTTTACATTACTGATATACTGAGTTACATCAGGTAATTCGAAAGATTCATTTTCTTCTGTTTCATCAATAATTTCAACCGGATTTTCATTTGAATCGTTGCATGTTAAAAGAAACATTAAAAGAATTATAAAGCCCAAACTGCAAATTAATTTTTTCATTTTAAGATTTCCTTTTTTAGGTTCTCATATAAAAATGGAGTTTGAAGTATTATTAAAGTCTAGTTAAAGTTCCCGCCCATACTATCTTAAATATATTGACAAACTATATCAATGCACTTAAATGGTACTAAATTATCCAGTTAAACTATTGCTTTAAATTCCGTAAAATTCACCTTTTAGATTCCGGCATTCTTTTCCCTTCAAATATCCACCACTGCGGACTGATTGCATTTTCTTTTCATAAAAAGATTATAGAGTGCTTTTATAAAAAATCCTTTTTTATCCTATTAATAATTCCTTAATTTTGATTTTTCCACAAATCAAAAAATATGGAAATATGATGAGTACAGAATCAAATGTTGAAAAGAAAGAAACCTGGAAATTTCCAAAAGACTTCTGGCTCGCAAATGCAATGGAACTCTGCGAGCGTGCTGCATATTATGGTTTTTTTGTTGTATTGACTTTATATCTTACAGATGTTGTTGGCTTTACGGATGTTGAAACCGGTATTATTGCCGGATTGTTTTACGGTATTTTATATTTACTCCCTCCTTTTGCCGGTGCTTATGTTGATAAAATAGGATTCAAAAAAGGATTGATACTTGCGTTCACTTTGCTGACAGCCGGCTATTTCCTTTTGGGAGTTTTTACCACAAAAATCCCGGTAATTATATTCTTAATTGTTTTGATGGTTGGTGCTGCTTTTATAAAACCACTCATTTCGGGAACAGTTGCAAAAACTACTACTGAAGCAAACCGGGCAAGGGGCTTTTCGCTTTTTTATTGGGTGGTAAATATAGGTGCTTTCAGCGGTAAAACTTTTGTGCCTTATATCAGGCAGGGTTTAGGACTTGAGTACGTCAACTTCTTTTCCGCAGCAATGGCTTTTATCGCATTACTGTTTGCAATATTCTTTTATAATAATGTCGGAAAGGCTAACGAGCAAAAATCAATTGACGAAGTATTTAAAGCATTGAAAGCGATTTTTACTAATCCAAGATTAATAATATTAACAATTATTGTAGCAGGTTTCTGGCTAATTCAAGGCCAGCTTTACGCTACAATGCCAAAGTATGTAATTAGGCTGCTGGGAGAAGAGGCGCGTCCCGAGTGGCTTGCAAATGTTAACCCGGCAGTTGTGGTGTTATTTGTTGTGCTTATTACTCAAATGATGAAGAAAAGACAAGCTGTTACTTCGATGCTCGCAGGTATGCTGATAATGCCCTTTTCTGCTTTAGCTATGGCTTTAAGCCAGTATCTTGAAGGCATAACAGGTCCAACCGTAAACATCTTTGGATTATTTTCTTTGTATCCTCTAACAGTGATGATGATTGTAGGAATTGGCTTGCAAGGTTTAGCAGAATGTTTTATTTCACCACGATTTTTAGAATACTTCTCTTTGCAGGCACCCAAAGGTGAGGAAGGACTGTACCTAGGCTTTAGCCATATACACACTTTCATTTCGGGAATTATTGGATTTTTCATGTCAGGATTTTTACTAGACGCATATTGTCCGGATCCGAATACTTTAGCACCGGGAATAACTGCAACTGAAAAGGCTGCGATTTACGCAGACGCGCATGTACTTTGGTACTACTATGTTGGGATAGGATTAATATCAGCAATAGCTTTGTTAATTTATAAAGTTGTTGTTGATAAAATAGATAAGAAAAAAGCTGAATAAAAATTTTAAGAAGGTTATCTCAAAATTGGGGAATGTCACGCTGAGTTTATCGAAGTGTGTTTGATTGAGAGTTTTTGTAGTTTTCGACAGGCTCAAACTGACATTTTTGTTAACTTAATTTTGAGATAACCTCGTTACTAAAACTTCATAATACAATTATTCTTAAAATCAGAATAGTGACATTTTTTGCAGTGATCTAAATTCGGGGAGTAATCTTTATTACGTATATTATTTACCATGGTTTTTATTTCAGTTTCAAACTTAGTTAATTTTTCTCTGCTAAATTTCACTTCAAAATAATTATCGGGATGATTTAAGAAAATAAGTTTGCATAATACCTCGTTTACCTCTTTGTGTATTCTTGCAATAAGCAGGGAATAAAATTTTAACTGTGGTAAGTAGTTTTCTGCTCTTTCTTTTATTTCGTCAACTTTAATGTTGTCAGTTTTGTAATCAACAATTATAAATTTATTGTTATCGAAAATTATTTTGTCGATTATTCCATACAGGAAAAAATCTTCTATCATGGAATAAACTTCGTATTCGTTTTGGAACGAGTTAAAATGCGAAAGCTCTTCATAAATGTTTGAAGAAAAATACTTATCCAGAATTTCTGAAACCTCATTAATTGAATTTTCATTGATCGTTTTACTTTCGTATCTATATTCACCTTCAAGTAAATCGATAACTTCATTTTTGTAATTTTCTTTCTCTAAATTCTTCTCTAATATTTTGTGTATTATTCTTCCTTTAACATCTGCTGTAACTTCAATTTCGTCTTCATCAAGTTCCTCAGCCTTTAAGTCAAAAACAGTTTTTTTGTTATTTATAACTTCCAAATATTTTGAATAGCCGAGGTCGTAAGTCAACTTATATTTTATAGGGCATTGTGAAAACATTACAACTTTTGTTGCAGAAACAAACTCAGTTGATTCGCTGTGCTTAATCTTTTCCAAAAGTATTTCTTCTTCAAGTTCTTCTTCGGCATTCTCTTCCATTAAATTATAACTTTCAATCGAAATATCATTAGTGATGGGGATATCGAAATTAATTTCTTTTATGCTGCCGATTCCTTGTTGGCCATCGTTTTCCCAAAATTCTAAGCCGTAGTTAAAGCCGTAAATATTTTCTTCCGGACTAATGCCTAAACTTCCTATTATGTTTTCGATAAAAGAATTTTCTTTTATTGATTTTCTCAAGTCAGCTGTAACAAACAAATATTTAATAGCTCTTGTTAATGCCACATATAAAAGTCTTTTTGATTCCGCTAAATTTTTCCGGTAATTTATGTAGTTATAAAGACAGACAATTGAGGGCGAAACATAATCTTCAAAGTAAGAGTTTTGAGGAACTTTGAATAACACTCCGTATTTTTTATCAACTGCAATTTGTTTTGATCTTATTCGCGGATCTCTCATGGATTGGTTACAGTTATAAATAAACACCGCCTCAAATTCCAATCCCTTTGATTGGTGGATTGTCATTATTTTAACCGAGTCTTCTTCATTGATTAAAGCTGCTTGCCCTTCATCGTCAATTGTATCAATAGCGTTTTTAACATATTGTGCAAAATCAAAAAGATTCTTAAAGCTCTGCTCTGAATAATTTATTGATATTTCAATTAACTTTTGGAGATTCGCAGTTTCCTGCTCAGAGTTGTTTTTTGAAGCAATAACAGACCAATAAAATGTGTCTTTAAGTATCCTGTTTAATAACTCCGGGATATCGGTTTTCAATGCAATCGAAATATGTTTTTTTAGTATCTCAACAGCATTTTGAAAGTATTGACCCTTCGAAGAAAACTCTTTCAGTTTATCAAAAAAAGTTTCTCCATTTGATAGAGAAATTTCAAAAAGGTTTGCATCAGAAATTGAAAAGAATGGAGATCGCAAAATTCCGACTAATGCTAAATCGTTTTTGGGATCTATTAAAAATGAAATATAGTTATAAACATCATAGATAATTTGTTTTTGATAATAACCCTGTCCGCCAATAATTGAAAATGGTATTTTGTACTTTAAGAATGATTCTTCCAACTCTTTAAACGAATTTCTTTTTCTACATAACACGGCCATGTTTTTGAAATTTATCTCTTCTTCGCTTTGCTTTAATTGAATAATTTTCTTTGCTACTAAATCACTTTCGTTAATCTCATTTTCTTTCGCAGCAAATAAAAATTCAACTTTACCTTCATTTTCAATTCCTTTGGTGCAAATTAACCTCTGAGGTTTAACTTCATTAAACCTGGAATTGCTCCCAGCAAATAGTTTATCAAACAACTTGTTAACGAAAGCAGCAACTTGGGGATACATTCTAAAACTGTGCGGCAATGTTACAACTTGAGATCGCTCAGGGGTATTTTTGAATTGTACTTTCGTGTTTTCAAAAACTTCAAGTTCGGCATCACGGAACATATAAATACTTTGCTTTTCATCACCAACTACAAACAGGTTACCTTTTTCTAAGTAAGATAGTATCGGCATAAAAATCTTAGACTGAAGATCATCTGTATCTTGAAACTCGTCTATCATTATGTACTTATATTTTTCAGATAGTTTTTTCAATACAGCATCATTCGATAAGATTCGTTTAGTAAATAAAAGTATATCTTCAAAATCTAAGTAACCTTCCTCAAATTTTAATTCTTCGTATTTACTTTCAACCAATTTATAAAAGCCTAAAAACTTTTTTTTCAACACAAGCATTTTATTTAATGATTGATTGTAATCTTCAGGTATGTCAAAGAATTTTATCCATAAAAATGATTCTTCAATTGTTCGTATTTCACTTTCTAGTCTTGTGAACTCTCTTTTGCTTAAATACCCTCTTTGTCTGAGTTTACCTTTTTCAGTTAATATTATTGAAAGAATTTGATTAGCAATACGTATTTTTTGACTTGGTGTTTCATATTTACCATTTAACATATATTCGACTTTAACAGCAAGCACATTCTTTGAATCATCATCCAATACCTTTGAATTAACAACTGAACCAGTTTTTAATAAATTGCTTAACTTGTCAGAAAATATTCCTTCAAATTCATTATCAAATAAATCTTCGTAATACTCACTTTCGTTTTGCTCAATATCTTCAATACTTTCAAGCAGCTTTCTCTTTGCTAAAATAATTTTAAGCTGCTCAATTAAATTTGATTTTGATCCGAAGAGTCTCATTAATTCTTTCAGATTTTCAGAATCATTCCCATTTAGCAGCGTGTTGTTTATTATTTCTTCGATAGCAAAGACAGATAGTTCATCAGCAGTTTCCTGGTCTATTGGAGCAAAATTGGCATCAAGATTTGCCTCAGGCGAAAACTCTTTTAATAGGCTAATACAAAAAGAATGAATGGTAGAAATATTTGCAGATATTAATTGCCTTCTTATTCTTTCATAATTTCTAAGCTCATCTTCATCATTTACCGATAGAATTCTTTCATTAATTTCTTTATGTATTTTAGTGTAAAGTTCTCCGGCTGCTTTATCTGTGAATGTAATTGCAACAATGTTACTAAGCTTAATTTGATTGTCTAAGGCAATTTCTACAAATCTTTTCGATAAAACGAATGTTTTGCCACTGCCCGCATTTGCTGTTACGGCAATGTGCTTTTTATAATTTAGTGCTTTCTGCTGATCGGGAGTTAGGTTCGACATTATTTGTTAAATTTTAATTGTAATGTAGTACCTTTTTCGGAAGTTTCAATTAGCTCAATCGATCCGCCAATGGAGTTCATAAAACTTTTTGCCATATTCAATCCCAACCCCATCCCCCTATTTTTGGTAGTAAAATTTTTATCAAATATTCTGTTTGCTATGTTGGGATTGATTCCCTTTCCATCGTCTTTAATAAATATAAAATAGTTATCTTCATTTTGTTCGTAACTAATAATTATATTTTTGGCAGATGCCTGAATTGAATTTCTGATTAAATTTATAAACACCCTGTTTAACTGGTCTTTATCCGCTGTTACTGTTAATGATTCATTTATATTTTCAACTTTTATTTTGATTTTTTCTTCAATGAATAAATCGCAAACATTTCTAACGATTTTTTGGATCGATATTTCTTCCATCTTTATATTCGGCATTCTTGCAAATGCGGAAAACTCTGAAGCTATGTTTGTCAGAGTATCTATTTGACCAATCACAGTGCCCGTTACTTTTTTGAATACTTCATCAAATTTTTTCGACTTGTCATCGTAAACAGCAATAAGCTGTTGAATAGCCAGCCTCATTGGTGTTAGAGGATTTTTTATTTCATGAGCAACCTGCCTTGCCATTTCTTTCCATGCCATTTCTCTTTCCAGGTCAGTAATAGCGACTTGATTTTTTTTCAATTCGCTAACCATGTTATTAAAACCATGAACAAGATCTTTGACTTCTCCCTGATAGTTTTCCTCAACTTGAACATTCAAATCACCACTCGCTAATGATTTAGTAGCGTTGGTTAATTTTCTAATAGGTTGCGAAATCTGGCTTGCCATCATCGTACTGACAATTACAATAAGTATAACAGCCAACGAATAACTTCCAAATAAAAATGTATCCAGTTCAATTGCGGACATTGGAAGAAGAATGTTATTGAAGGCATTGTTTGCTTTTATAATATATTCATCACCTAAAATTTCTGATTTATAATAAAAGGAAGTAAACACATAATTTTCAACTTTTTCTTCAATCACATGCTCTTTATTATTCAAAATATTAAGTTGAATATATGTATTGGGATTTAACAGGTTTGGAAGTAAACCAACATTGTAAAAATTTTCCGACGATGTGTAAATCAACTTATTATTTCTGAATACGGAATAGTCAATTCCTAAATCTTTATTTGCCTTCTGAAATATATTTGTTAGCTCGAGATTAGAAGCAGCCGCATATGCAGTAACATATTTTTCAATTCTTGCGGCTCTCTTACCGAGTTTATAATTGAGTGCATAATTATTTTTTTCTTCGGTAAGCTCACGGAAATAGTTAGCTAAAAATATAAGCGGAATAATTGCAATGATGAGGAAAGCAGCAAGCAATTGAAATCTAAATGTAAAATTAATCCTTTTGTACTTACTAATTTGAAACACTACAAAGGCGATCAGCACAAAAAGAATTAATAAAGAATGGATAAAAAACACTTTAAAAAAATCGTAAAGATTCCACGCCAAATCTTTTTCGTGTAAAGAAACAACTATAATTTTATTTTCAGAATTATTCTTAAGTACATAGGTCAAAAACATTTTATCATTATTTTCCATAGTTACATAAGAGTCTGAAGAAGTGGAAACGGAATTTTTAATTAATTTGTAATTATAATCATTCAGAATATAATCCCCGTATTGTGCTGCTAAATTATAGTTATCAAATACGGATACAGATGTTTTATCTAAGTCCAAAGCAATTTTGGAAAAAGAATTAGGATAAGTGAAAAAGTTATTTTCAAACGAATTGTCAATATTTCTACTTTCTAACGATCCGCCTATGACTAAAAAGCCGATAATTTCATTATGCATTAATATCGGTTTCTTTTGGGAATAGTAGGAATTGCTCGCAAAAATATTATACTGCGATCTATTATTTGTTGAGTTTGGGAAATAAACCTCGCCGAGGTTTTCCCCGGTTTCATTTTGAATGATTACAAATGATGATTTTGCAACTTTAGCAATTCCGCTATTTATTAGTATCTTAAATGCTTCTGAGTCAAAATTAGAATTGTTTTCTTGAAGTTTATTGATCAGATCAGGGTTGTTTACTTCGCCGGAAATTGCTGCATCAACATTAAATTTTACAATTCCTTCGTTCGACCTATTTAAATCATTTGCTATTATTTTTAATGACTCTCTTTCGATTTCCGAATTGTAATGTTTCATAAGGTTTATCGAAAAAAATGAAGCAAAGAATAAAAAGTAAACATAATTACTAATTGTCCGTTTTGGATAATAAATATGACTCGCAAACAAAAGTATTGAAATGGTTATAAATATCGTTCTAAGAAAAGGAGTACCTTGTGGGAAATTCTGAAGCAAATCATAAAAATACCCTATTACTTGAAATACAATAAGTAAAAACAAAATAGCAAATAACTTATTTCCACTAAACTTTATAGGCATGTTCTTAAATATCAACAATAGCATAACCAAACAAAAAATTATAATTGCAACATTTATCATTAATACGCTTAAGTGCATAAAAATAGTAGGAATGTTTGGAAGTAATTGAGGGCCTTTGAAGAAAGCTAAAGATGAATCATATATCACGCTTCTGACCGTTGCCCCTAATCCTCTTAGAGTAACAAGATATAACGCAGAACAAATGAGAAAGGCAATAATAAATTTAATCCAGCTGTTTGAGGTGGAATTGTTATTTGAAATATATTTCAAGGAATAGTTGTAAACGCTCAAGCTAATTAACAGTACAAACAAAACCGATATAAAAAATTCCAAAGGTGATTTTACTATGCCGAACGCAAACGTTGAAGAAAAATAAGATGGATTAATTAAATCATTACCAAGAAATTTAGCAGGTATTCCCAGGTAAAATAGTATAAACCTCAACAAAACAAAATAGATCATTATTGAAGACAATTTTAATACGCTGCCTTTAAGACTTTTAACAAAATTAAAATACAATACGCTTGCAGACAGAATAAGTAAAACAGTTAAAACTAGCTGCAATGTGATTATAAAATCTGATAAGCTCAACAACTCAGAATTAAGCGAAGGTTTTCGAAGAGTTATGACAGCAATTTTAGATCCTTCAGTACTAGTTAGATTAAACGAATGGTTTCGTCCGTCAAATGATAATGTATCATCTTTCGAATAATGTATTTGAAACGGAGTGTTAAACTTTTTGACTAGATTCTCTGTAAAACTTATATTTTCGTAAAATTCATTCGAAAGAAAATAATTTTTCTCCTTCGGCAGAAGAAATATGAGACTATGATTTTCATCAATAATTTTTTTTGTTGCTAAATAGGTTCGCAGGTCAAATTCTATAAAAGTAATTAGGTTACTGCTTAACAATGTAAAATCAAAAGAAGTAGAATTTTCATTCCAGGCGAGCAATTCATTATCATTATTGATTAACAACACATTCTCATTTTGTTCGTAGGCATAAGTGTCGAACAATTCAAATATTTTTGAAGTATCAAAATCGCTGTGTATAATTGAGGAAATTTCGTTTCCAACTTCCTGACTTTTAATAATTAAATAGTCTTCTTTAGCTGCGAATTCGATTTTAACTTTATCTTCTATATAAACAAGCTTTTCTTCAAGTGTTTCATTCCAATTTTCTTCAAAAGATTTTAATAAGATTGGTGAAGCTATGCCGAGTATGATGATGAGCACTATTAATAAAAAGGAGGAGTATAAATAAAATTTTTTGGAATGAGTGAAAAAGTTAATCATTTTATTACTGAATGGAAATTTGAACAATTCGCCAGCTATTCTTTAAATAATCAAGTGAGATATAAACCTTTGCTTTTCCTTTTATTGAATAGTAGCTGTAGTTCATTTCACCTGTTGCATAAGGAAATTTTGTATTTGTTATTAAGTTCGTTAATCTAAAACTGTATGGATGATATACGTTAAAATAATCCTGCATAATGTAATATAATTGATTTGAGCTGAATGTTCCGCTTATTGAATTTTTTAGACTAACAAAAGTTTCATCACTGAAGAAAGTTGAGAACTTTTTAACCTCTCCTTCGTTTACGCCTTCTTCAAAAAGTTTCAATACCTGCTGAGCTTTATTATCAACATCTATTACTTTGGTATCTGTCAAATTATTTATCTGTCCATTAATATCGATAACAAACAAAAAAAATACTAAAGGAAATATTTTGATAAAGGTTCTCATATTATATTACAGAAAATAATCAATTAAGAATAAAAAAGCATACCGGAATAACCGGTATGCTAATCAAGAAGGTATGCAGAGGAGAAATTATCTATTTTTGATTATTTTTTTGGGTAACTTATCTCGCTTCAATTTTTTATTTGCCTTTAATTGTCTTTCACCTTCTACCAACTGATAAGCCCAGTCAAAAGTCACTCTTTCAGTTGTAATTGCACTTATTCTTACTTTTGCAAAATGGTTATCCCATGTATAAATCACATAAGTGTGTCCAACTTGCACCTCAACATACTTAACATTTTCACCTTGTACCAACGGAACCCAGCCTGATATAGGCGCATAGGTGATATCATAAATATTGTTTGTAGCACCCATATTTTGAATATCTGTGTCATCCCAAACATTTAGATAAAATGTTCCTTGATAATTTTCAAAAAAGAAATCTGCAGAAAAATCATCAGTTTCTTCATTGTAAGAACCAACCTGGTATTCGCTAAAATCATACCCTGCTAAAGAAGGAAATTTAATGTAATCAAATATGGACTGATTCATCCCTTCCGGTCTCGGTACTCCATAAACTTCGTCGTAACTTAATTCACTTTCGTTTCCGTTAAAATCATACGCGGCTACAGCGTAATAATATCTAATACCGTTTTCGACTTCGAAGTCGACAAATCTATTTACTTCATAATCAACACTGCCTATTAATGTGTACTCACCTTCATATGTATAATTATAATAGATATTATAACCTGCTAAATCAGGTTCTCTATTATGATCCCAAACAATTTCTACTTCATTGTTAGCTACATAAGTATCCACATTAACAGGTGGGGCAGGTGGAGTTGTATCAATGTATCTATCGTCATTATCACAGCCATAAAAACCAACTACTAATATTAAAACAAGCGGGATGGTTATTTTCTTTAACATTTTGGACCTCCGTTAAATTTTACATCAATTTAATCAAACGGGGTGCCAAATTATTATTATCTAAAAATCATTAAAAAAGAGACTTTTTGAAAGTCCCTTTTTTAACTTGTACAATTTTGTATACAGCTGTGCTTTTTAATTTATATATCTATGAATTCATTTTCTATGTACATTTTTGAATTACAGATAACAGCAGTTGGTTTTCCTGTAAGCAATCTTTTATCGAAAGGTGAATTTTTTGATTTACTTTTCTGCTTTTTGAGATCGACAGTCCAAACCTCATTGGCATCAAATATGGTTAATTCTGCTTGGGCGCCTTCCTTAATTTCCGGAACCGGGATATTAAGTATCTGCCTTGGATTTATCGAAAGCTTTTCAACAATCTGTTCAATAGTTAATATTTTTTTGTGATAAAGTTCGGTAAGTGCAATACCAAGTTGTGTTTCCAACCCCAAGATTCCATTCGGAGCAAAAATAAATTCGTAATCCTTTTCCTCTGAAGAATGTGGTGCGTGATCGCTGGCAATACAATCGATTGTTCCGTCTTTCAAACCTTCTATCATAGCTTCAACATCTTGCTGTGTTCTTAAAGGAGGATTCATTTTGTAGTTGGTGTCGTAAGTTTTTAAAGATTCGTCAGATAAAGTGAAGTGATGAGGCGTAACCTCAGCTGTTACGTTTATTCCTTTCTTCTTCGCTTCCCTTACTAATTCAACAGCATTTCTGGAACTGATATGTGCAATGTGTACTCTTGCTCCGGTGTATTCTGCCATCAAAATATCCCTCATCACTATTAAATCCTCGGATACACTTGGAAGCGGCGGTAAGCCTAACAAAGTGGAAACAGCGCTTTCATTCATGGCACCGTCTGCTAACGAATCATCTTCGCAATGTTCAATAATAGGTGCATCATACATCTTTGTATATTCCATTGCACTTTTTAGAATCGCAGCAGTTTTAACGGCAACTCCGTCATCAGAAAATCCTACAGCACCTGCATCATACATTTCTGCAATTGGGGCTAAATCCTCTCCTTTTCTATCAACTGTCACAGCACCAATAGGGAAAACATTAACCAGATGATTTGCCGCTTGATCTTTAATGTACCTAACAACTTCCGATGAATCAGCATTCGGGCTTGTATTGGGCATACATGCTACTCCAGTAAAACCGCCATTTGCAGCAGCATTACAACCGGTTTCAACGGTTTCTTCATCTTCTCTACCTGGCTCTCTTAAATGAACATGCATATCAAAAAATCCGGGAACACAATAATTATTTTCTAATTCGTAAATTTTTGAATCTGTTAAATCATCGGCATTTAGGTTACCTATCTTTTTGATAATTCCGTCTTCAATTAATAAGTCGCCTTTTACATTTAAATCTTGCAACGGATTAAGAATTGTTAGTCCTTTAATAACTATTTTCATTTAACACCCTATAATTTTTAATTCATTGTTCCAAGTAAATAAAGAACAGCCATCCTCACCGCAACTCCATTAGTTACCTGATCTAAAATTACTTGATAAGGTCCGTCTGCAACTTCAGATGATAACTCCACTCCTCTATTTATGGGACCAGGGTGAAGTATTAAAATGTCTTTATTATACTTTTCTAACCTTTCTTCTGTAATTCCAAAGTAATTATGATATTCTCTTAATGAAGGGATATTTGAACCAGCTTTTCTTTCAAGCTGTATTCTCAAAACATTTAAGACATCATTTTCAGCTATTGCTTTATTGATATCGTGATGTACTTCTACGCCAAGTGACTCTATGGCTTTAGGAATCATTGTTGCCGGACCACATACAGAAACTTGAGCACCCATCGAAATTAATCCCGCTATATTTGAAAGCGCAACACGGCTATGGCCAACATCACCGGTAATACATACTTTTAGGCTATCAATCTTTCCTAATTTTTCTTTAATTGAATACATATCAAGTAAAGCCTGTGTAGGATGTTCATGCCTTCCGTCGCCGGCATTTACAATACTAGCGTTTGAAATTTTTGTTAAAAATTGTGGAACACCAGCGGATTGATGCCTAACAACAATCATATCAATTTTCATCGCTTCAATATTCCGCACCGTATCTTTGAATGTTTCACCCTTTTTTGTACTGCTGGCCGATGTAGTAAAATTGACAGTGTCTGCTGATAATCTTTTCTGCGCCAACTCAAATGATATTCTTGTTCTGGTTGAGTTTTCAAAAAATAAGTTTACAATTGTTTTTCCTTTCAAGGTGGGGACTTTTTTAATGGGTCGCTCAAGAATTTCTCTAAAAGTAACTGCTGTATCAAGAATAAGTTGTATGTCTTCTTTAGGAACCCCAAATAGCCCTAATAAATGCTTACTAGATAAAGGCATAAATTAGCTCTCGTTATTTTCTTTTTTGATATCCACTAAATAAACGGCGTCTTCGCCATCTATTTCTTTCATTTTTACTCTTACTTCTTCATTAAATGATGTTGGGATATTTTTCCCAATAAAGTCTGCTTTCACTGGAAGTTCTCGGTGTCCACGGTCTACTAAAGCACAAAACCTTACCGTGCTGGGACGCCCGATATCCATAACAGCATCTAAAGCAGCTCTAACTGTTCTTCCAGTATAGAGAACATCGTCAACAAGTACGACATTTTTTTCCGTAATATCAAAAGTTATGTTCGTAGTTGAAACCTCAGGCTGTTTTAATCTCGTTCTGAAATCATCGCGGTATAAAGTTATGTCGAGAACACCAAGCGGTATTTCTTTGTTCTCTATTTCCACAATTTTTTTATGAATTCGTTGAGCAAGAAATTCTCCACGTGTTCTCATACCCAAAATTACCAGATCTTTAGAACCTTTATTTCTTTCAAGAATTTCATGAGAAAGTCTTGTTACAGTTCTAGCTAATCCTTCTTCGTCAATAATTGTTGCTTTTATCTCCATATACAAAAAATCCTCTTTGACTTTCGTCGCAGAGGTCCTCTTTAATTTCTAAATTTGTTTTTCAATCCTTATTTATCTCCCGGATAAAATTAAAGGAAAATTTTGAGAACAAATGTAGATTAAATTAATCGAAAAGACAAGCACTTTAAAACAAAAAAGGCTGCTTGTTCAGCAGCCTTCGTATAAAACTAATGATTTTATTTAATTTTAAATTCAATTCTTCTATTAGTCGCTCGTCCGCTTGCAGTTTTATTATCAGCTACAGGTTGAGATTCGCCATAACCTTTAACAGACAATCTTCTTGCATTTACGCCGCGTGCAACCAAATAATTTTTTACAACTTCTGCTCTTTTAACGGAGAGTTTTTGATTTGTACTTTCAGAGCCAATATTATCTGTATGACCTGCAATTTCAATGTTAAGATTAGGATTTTGCAATAATACTTGAACAGCATGGAACAAAACAGGATGGGCTTCAGGTTTCAATTTAGCACTGTTAAAGCCAAAATTAACACCAACCAATACCCATTTTTTGCTTTCTTTTTCTACCGGTTT
>CAJHYN010000649.1_pt1 | contig 21198 bp, 14 predicted proteins | sample 9198641 | NCBI WGS metagenome assembly CAJHYN01 (sample SAMEA7708370, study PRJEB35096) | sediment metagenome | biome: marine neritic benthic zone biome [ENVO:01000025]; feature: sediment [ENVO:00002007]; material: shallow marine sediment [ENVO:03000034] sea grass bed [ENVO_01000059] ... | reverse complement strand
TGAAATTTTTTGCGGACATTCGTCTATCGCTTCACCGATGATATTTAGTTTTTCCCATTTTTCTATTTCGCTATTTCTTTGATCTACATCAATTTGACGTGCTGTGTAAGTTCGGATTACCGGATCAGGATTAGTTTGAAGCAACATGTAGTCACTTGTTTTTAAAGACGAAAAAATATTTGGCAGTAGTAATGGGAATAAATAAAAGACACACAATGTAACTAATATAGAAGTCCATGCACCTTGCCTATTTGCTCGCCTCCATTTTAATCCAAGCCAAAAGGCGGCGGCAAATATCACAAAGAACTCCCACACAAATTTCAGTATCTCAAAAATATTGTCAAACTGAGTAGCGATTACCGCACCGCCAATCAAAAATAAGCCGCCGAAAACTCTTCCTGCCCAAACATAATGGGTTTCACTCTTATTCCTTACTAACGGCCTATAGATATTATGGAGCATTAACCCGGAAACCGTAAGCATAAGAGCATCTGCAGTAGACATTAAAGCAGCCATCATAGAAGCAATCATTAATCCGACAAGTCCAAATCCCATATTGCCCAGTAAATCTCTTGTAGCATAGCCCCATATAAAATCAGAATTTTGCACCTTGCCCGTATATAGCAAGATTGCCGAAAGCCCTAAAACACCCCACAATATTGTGCAAAATCTTTTTAGGAAAACTCCGGTTACAAAACCAAAGCGCGCTGAATGTTCATCTTTTGCAGCAGCATTTGTAACAAGTTGATTAGGTTGGGTAACTACAGTAATTCCGGCAACAAGAGCCGCCGCAATAATAAAATACCATGTAAAATCTATGAGCGTTGGTGATCCGAATATTTCGAAAAATGATTCAGGTAATTTTTCGTGAAGAATTTTTAGAGCTGATTCATCCCCCCCGCTGCTATAAAGATTTGTTATTTTTAACCATGAAAACGGAATTAATATAATCGACAATAAAATTATAAAAGTACCTTGCAGCATATCTGTATAAAAAGCAGCTTCCAGTCCTCCCATAACCGCATAAATCATTATAATAAAGCAAACCACCCATATCAGTATTGATTCATTTATATATGAAAATACACTCTCGGGGTTAAGCAGCCTTAATTCATTCAATCTATTTTTTTCATCTAATGAAAGCGCTTTGGAATCCTTTTCTTCAAGCGTACTTAATTCAATTGCTAAGTTGTATTCTTTTTGTTCTTCAATTGAAAATTCCGAGGCTTGTTTGGGAGTAATAGCAAGCATAGTCTTATTCATTGCAGTATATCCTATTGAAAGTAATCCCATCATACCAACCGCAGCAACCAGTGCATAAGTTGCAGCCATTTTTTGGGAACCGTATCTTTCTTCATAAAAATCACCCATGGTAAGAATCCGCATTCTTCTTAGCCAGGGAGATGTAATCCAGAATAAAGGAGTAGCAAAAACCATCAGCAGGGAACTCCAAATGCCTGCAGCCCCGTTGCGGAAAGTGGTGGTAGCAACCCCAACCGGTCCGTCCGCTGAAGTAGCCTGGCCGAAGCTTGCAAACGTCTGGATGAGTTTCCCGAATTTTCTTCCGCCTAAAAGATAGTCTTCCTGTGATTTAATTCTTTTGCTTGCCCAAATTCCTATGCCAATAATTACAATGAAGTAAATTATAATTACAACAATATCTATTGCTTCCAGTCCGAACATATTCGTACCTGATTATTTGATAGTGTATTTGCAGTTAACAAATTCGTAAGGATCCGAGCCGTTTTGCGCAGCTATTCCTTCAAAATTATTTATAAATAGATCTCCAATATTCTTCGCGTACAGTGCCTTGTTAAAATAGTGAGGAATATTATTTCCCCATTTTAGAGAACAATTGTTTAATGAGATTTCATCGGCATTATCAAAATAGAACCCTGATGTACCAGTTTTTAAAAGTCCAACTGTGTCTGAAGGACGTAAATCATAAATGCCACCTATGTACTTTGTTCTTTTACTTAATTCAATATTTACGTTGTCAAAAATTACATTGGTTATTTTGTTTTCTTCACCTCCGATAAAAATCCCGTTTTCACTTCTGCAAACAACATTCTTAAACTGTATATTTTTTACAAATCCAACTTTTCCTTCGGTTTGTCCTTCTGCAAATCTCACATTGCCATCTTTGTGCTTATCAGCCTTTCTTTTGTATGCTGTAATGTAAATTGGTTCTGCTTTACCCCACCAAACATCATCAAATAATCTTCCTTCTATAGTCAAGTTTTCAAAAACAATATTTTCTACAATACCTTCGTCCCTATGTTGTATTCCAATTCCCCTGTTGCTTGATTTAATAGTACAATCGGAAATTGTCACATTTCTAATCGCATCCGTATTTTCACTACCTAGTTTTATCGAACAAGATGTTGAAGTTAGAATACAATCTGATATGGTAACGTTTTCTGTAGGCCCGTATTCCTGATATTCTCTTCTATTTTTAAAACAAATACAATCATCACCTGATTCGATATAACAATCTTTTATTTTTACATTTTTGGAATGGTTCAGATCTATTCCGTCTGAGTTTCTTATTTTCAAGTTATTAAAAATACTCACGCTATCAATTTCAATATTCATACAGCCAACTAAATGCAGACACCAGTAAGCCGAGTTCTTAAATTTTATGTCTTTTATAAGAATATTTTTCACATTTATTAATGTCAGAAGATGAGGGCGCGGATCAACAACATCAAAATCTTTCAATACATAAGCTGCTTTTTCTTCCGGTCCCATAAAGGCAATTCCGTTTCCGTCAATTGTACCTTTGCCGCTGATAGTAATATTTTCAGCATTTTCTCCGCCAATCCAAATGGTACCTTCGCCTAAATTTTTTCTAAACGCACTTTTTTTATAAACAGATTCATCGGGGTTAGCTATTAATACAGAATCACTTTCTACCATTAAATTAACATTAGACTTAAGATCAAAAGGGCCAGACATAAAAACATTGTTACCCGGAAAATAAACTGTGCCTCCTCCATCAGATGAACACTTATTAATAACCTTCTGGATTTCTACCGCGTTATCTTTTTTACCGTCGCCAACTACTCCAAACTCTGTTACATCAAAAACTGTCATCAATCTTTAGCCTTACTTTTTAATTAACAATTTTAATAGAGGAATTTTTTATGTCATATTTGGGAATGCCTTTTTGACTTCCGTTTCCTTTAACAGACAAATTTCCTCCAACAAGTTTTCTTCCCCAAACAAATGAAAAGTCTACAGGCATTACATTTTCGTAATTATATTTATGAATACGGGTAGTTCCGTTTTCTATACGTTCTAAATGTCTCCAATAATCGGGAACTACATTTGATTCCGGCAAATTCAGAATCAGGTTATCGATCATAAGATTTTTTATATTTTCTGCTACCACTGCCGCTCGTACACCACCTGCCTCAGGATGTTTTTCCTTTTTAGGGAATTGATTGCTTCTTGCACCGGGAAATATCGGCAGCGGATCTTCGATCCAAGGGTATGTTAATATTACATCCCGAAGAATAATATTTTCCATTATCCCGCCTTCCTCACATGTCATTAAAATTCGTCCGTCGGTGTAAGAACTGAAATTACTGATCGATAAATTCTTTATCCCGCCAACTTTGCCTTCTTTGTTTTTTTCAACCATTAATTGAATTGGGCGGTTAAATACCATTGGGGCATTATTATTACCTGTTATGTTAGTTACTGTAATATTTTCCAGCATTGCCCCGTTCTTGCTATACAAGCCAACTAACCTTGATGACTTAGTAATAACACAATTTGAAATTGTTATATCGCGCATATCTTTATAAGATTCACCTGCGCCAAGTTTAATGCCTACACAAAGTGTTTCTATAGTGCAATTAGTAATAGTGATGTTTAGAGATTCCCGGCTATCCGCTACAGTTTTTACGCATATTGCATCATCACAAGTTTTTATATAACAATCGGAAATATTAACATCACTGCAGCCTGTTAAATCAATTCCATCAGAGTTAGGACTAAAAATATTATTTATAATATTTACCCTGCTTATCTTTGCAATATCACAATCAAATAAATGAATGTTCCAGCCACCGCCGGTTTTTACTGTTATATCTGTGATTGAAATATTTTGCGAGTTATTTATGTCGATCAGGGGGCTTACTTTTTTTTCTTTTGCCTTAATCCATCTTGGAACAATCATTTCGCCGTTTTCATCTTTCTCATATTCTTCCCAAAAGTGCTCGCCGTTACCATCAATAGTACCTTTACCGGTAATCGAAATATTTTTAACTCCATCCGCATAAATTAAGTGCCATGGCTGGCGGTCTTTATTGTGACCCCATGACATCGTTATATAGTCTTCAATATTAGGCGAGCCTAAAAGTACAGCACCTGCTTGTAAATGTAGATTTACATTATTCCTTAAAATGAGAGTTCCGCTTAAAAAAACCCCAGGAGGAATAAGAACCGTGCCACCGCCCGCTGAACCCGCATCATCAATAGCTTTTTGAATAAATGTTGTGTTTAAAGTTTCAGCATCTGAAACAGCACCGTAATCCAAAATATCAAAGTATGTTTTGCTGTCACTATTACAATTTGACAATATTATCGGAAGCAAAAGTATAAGAGAATATTTGTGCAAATATTTTATCATGGTAATAACCTTTCTAAAATTAATTTACGCCCTCATTTGAGAAGAATCATTTTCTTTATGTCAATCAGATTTTCATCAATCATTAATTTATAAAAGTAAACTCCTGACGATAGTCCTGATGAAATAAACTTCACTTCATAATCATTTGCTGTTTGATACCTGTCGACCAATTTCTCTACTATTTTCCCAAGGGTATCATAAACTTCGAGCGTTACATATCCGCTTTTCATCATACTGTATTTAATTTTTGTTGCTGGGTTAAACGGGTTAGGTGTATTCTGGTACAACATAAAAGTCGAAGGTATGTTTGTGCTTTCCCTAATATCGGTTGTGGGATTATTAATAGGTTTAACGGCATAATACGAAAGAACATTATCATTTTCGTCAACTTCAACAAATCTGAAATAAAGTTCCTTGTTTTCATTTCCAAACTGTATTTTTGCTTCTGTTAACTCCGTCTTGAAAAGTTCGCTATCTCTTTTAACATTTAACGTAGGTGCACCATCAGGAACTTTATAAGGATCTGCAAAGAAGATTTTTCTACCTATTGCTGAGGAAGTTAATGCCATTTCAAAACCATTGTCATTATCGATAAAATCAACTTTTGAAAGAAAATCATCTTTATCAGCTCTCGTTCTGAAAGTTGTTTCGATTTCGAATTCCCCATTAAGTGCTCGTTTAGCTTCTCCGCCCAGCCATAGGTAATGATCCGGCGGGTCACCTTCGTAAGTACCAAAGGGCTCAGCTCCCGCATTAAGCGGAGGGTCATTATCTATTTTGCAAAATTGAGTTCCTTCATCTACTTCATCAAACATTCCCAGGTACAACATTTCCGCACCTGCTTCCAGTGCTGCCCTTGTCATATCCCAAAAATAATAACCACCTTCACGTTTCTTTTCATAACCATTATTATTAATTATTTTTTCCCTTATTCCCGGCGAAATAGTAGGTACAACATCAACATTATAATATTTGCCCCATGTCACGTCATCTTCTAAAATGTTGTAGAAATCATCGAACATATTTGCCCTTTCGAAACGGCTGGTGTGCCATGGCATTATAATATCAGCCCTTTGTAGAACCTTGAGCATTTCATTATGTTTTACCCCCCAAATACAATCTCCGCCGCCAACTCGCCAATAGGTAGGAACACCAAACATGATTGAGCACCCGCCATATTCCGGATCATTCTGGAAGAAATCCATAAGCTCCTCCCAGAACTGCACATCTAGTCCATTGCTGTATCCATGACGGTGAGGAAATCCAAATCCCCATAGGGCAATTAGAGGTTTGCCGTTATGGTAAAGATATGGCTGGTCATCTCCGCCAGTTGTAAGCCTGAGAGAATCAACAAGGAATTTGAAATCATCAGCTATGCTCTGAACTCTATCAGTTCGAACCGAATCTACTTTTTCCTTTTCGTGTCCTGCCGCATATACGTTGCCGCTAATGTCGTACATTATTGCAATTGCCCGTCCGTTATTCCTGGCACCTTCCAGGCTGTTTGCCAATACCTTGTTAAGTGTGGAGCGCATTCCAAAATCGCTTCTGAATCTTTGCTGGAAGGCGCCGTCAATACCGTATTCTTTCATCCAACGATAATGCCTGTTAACAGTTTTCTGATTCGCTGAACTGAATACATATGCCGGTGAGCCGTCACTTTTGACAAAAGGAGTGAGCGCTTTTTCATCTTCGTCTGCTTCTCTCATATCCGGCCAATACTCTATAGAACTGGCACCTGGTTCAAAACCATTGCTGTTATTGTAGTGACGCCAGCTATTTGTCGCACCATCACCGGGAGTTCCAAACCAGCCCTGGTAACCCGTCATAACTAATCCCTTATAAGTAGTATACGCTGAGGTAGCACTATGCTTTTGGGCATAAAAGGGTTCTATTAAAATTATGTTAAAAATAAAAAAGTAAACTAAAAGTCGGATTCTAAAATTAATGCTCATTAAATCCCCTGATACTATTGAACTTGTTTTACAATTTTTATGAATATAGGATTTGAATAAAACCATAAATCTTTCCATGCTGCTTCCTTATTATTTTCACCTGCCAATTCATCACACAAAGGATTGCCGTTTTCATCAGTTTCATTTGCAGTATTCAACGGCAAATTGGTTCCGCGTAATCTAAAGTACTCTGATTTTTCAGCTTTATAAAAATAGCTGACATAATTCAATCCATCATCTGCTTTTTCCCAATCACCGTTAGTAAATCTTTTTAATATTTTAGTTGATGAGTTAACAGGTTTATTATATTCATCAGAGTCAGGCTTTATTTTTTCTTGCACCTCGCCTGATATTAAATCAATATGATCTACATTAACAGCATCGCCGTTATTATTTTTAGAAGGGCTTTTAAAGCCTATTCTAATCTCGACTTCAGCGCCTTTTTCAACCTCAAGAGTTTTACCCATTACAACTACGCCCCCATTTCCTTTTGCAGTAAACTTCAATTCACTTATCAAATCACCTGTAACGATAAAAACATTTCCTGATCTCATACCCTGTATAAGAGATTTGTAATCTTTGCTTTTTATATTGATATAACTTTTAGTGTATTCCCCAGGCCAAAAATCTTCACTGGTTCTATGATAGTCGGAATTTGCAAACACCCAAAAATTTCTTCCTTCGCCGAGCAATGCATCCCACAAACCGCCGACTTTTGCTAACATAAAGTCAGCCCCGCCGTATGTTTTGGAATGATAGTTAACTCGATCCCCAAGTTCTTTACCATATTCACCCCGTATACCGTTAAATTTTTGATGACCAGGAAATCCTTCAAACCCAATGGCAATGGTTGCAGAAGTATTATTAAAATCTCTAAAATCTGCTACTGTATACTTTAGGCTTCTTGAAGGATGATTTACTATAAAATAACTTTCATCAGGATAATTGTTTTCCAAATATTTAATTGCTTTCAAAGCATTTTCATGAATGCTTTCGCTTTGTTTTTTTAACTGCGGGATACCTTTGTAAGATTTATCATTCCGGTCAAACATGTAATGGAAGTTGCTGATATCTTGTGCGCTTTCAGAAAGGATTCCTATACTCCCATGCCCATGCCCCGGGATATTCCATTCGAGACCTTGTATAATTAATTTATCAGGATATACTTTTCTTAATTTCAATATTTCGGGAAACGAATTCTTTACTAATTGAATTGAACGGGAAAGACTTTTATCCTTCTTACCCATTTTTTCGATTATCAGGTCGTAATCTTTTCCATCCAAAATAAGGTTACCAAATTCATCAACTCTTTGAAAATCATTATTAACCGCAAAAAAAAGACCGCCATGTTCAGATATTGCAATAGCATCAAGCCCAAATTTATTGAATGCATTTTCCGCCAGTTCTGCGGGAGTATTATCGGCATCCGACATAGTTGTATGCATATGAAAATCTCCCCTAATCCAAAAACCATCTTGAGCATTTAGGGGAGACACCACTAAAGGAAGGAGTAGTAAAATAACCAATAGAATTTGTTTCTTTGATTTACAAATTAAATCCCAAAGAATATTTACCATATAAATAATTTCCGGTTTATTATCATTCATAATAAATTTCGCCTACTTTTACTGGCCTTTTTTCACATAACGATTTTTTTGCAGCTAAAGCGATCGCAACTGAAAGCAAACCGTCTTTACCGCCAACCGAAACAGGCTTTTCGTCAATAAGAGCTTTACAGAATTCTTTAATCTCACATGCATAAGCTTCAATGTATCTGTCCATAAAGAAATTTAGGGGAAGTGACGCCTGAACTCCATGTTTGCTATAGTAATCATGGTTGTCAGGTGCGTTATTATCTACTTTGACCATGCCTTGTGATCCAAAGATTTCCACACGTTGATCATAACCATAAACTGCTTTTCGGCTGTTGTCAATTACACCCATTGCTCCGTTTTCAAAGCGGAGAGTTATTAAAGCTGTATCAACATCGCCTGCTTCTCCGATTTTTTCGTCAACCATAACACCGGCAACTGCGTAAACCTCTTCGACTTCGCTGCCAACAATATACCTTGCCATATCGAAATCATGTATTGTCATATCTAAAAACATTCCGCCGGAAACAGCAATGTACTCGGCAGGCGGCGGCGCCGGATCACGAGACGTGATTTTTAAGATGTGCGGATAACCAATCTTTCCGTCTACCACCATTTGTTTTATTTTTCTGAAATTAGAATCAAATCTTCTGTTAAAGCCGACCATCAATTTTACACCGCATTCTTCAACAACTTCTATAGCTTTCTTGATTGTCCCAATATCAAGATCGATTGGCTTTTCACAAAAAATATGTTTTCCGGAACGTGCTGATTCAATAATGTACTTAGCATGAGTATCGGTTGGTGAACAAATAATTACTGCGTCAATTTCCGGGTTACTCAATATGTCCTTATAATCTTTGGTATAGCTTTTCACATTAAAACGTTTGGTTAAATTTTCAGCTTCTTGCAAATTACTATCGGCAATAGCAACTACCTCTGCATCAATAACACTTTGAGCAATAGTTTCAGTATGTACCTTGCCTATTCTACCTGCACCAATGATTCCTATTTTACATTTATCCATCTTTTTCTCCACGATTATTATAAATCAAGAGATTTAATAAATTCCCTATTTCTTTGAGCACATTCTTTCGGTTTACCCATTCCGGGCAAAACGTCCTGCTCAACTACAATCCATCCGTTATAATTTCTATTAATTAGTTCATCTTTAACGGTATGAAAATCGACCGAGCCTTTTCCTAATTCACAGAAGACTCCTTCATTTACACTTTTAAAGTAATCCCAATTATTTTTACGCGATTCTTTGGCAACTGCTTCATCACAATCCTTAAAGTGAATATGCCAAATTCTATCCCAGTATTTTTTAAGAGCAACAAGCGGATCACCTCCGCCGAATTTGTAATGACCCATATCGAGTACTAGTCCAAGCAGATTTACATCAGTGCCTTCCATAAGCATATCCACTTCTTCGGGGGTTTCAACATAACCTGCACAATGATGATGAAACACTGTACGAAGTCCTGTTTCTTCTTTTACTGTTTTGGCTAATTGATTAGCGCCTTCACAGAATATTTTCCATTCATCTTTTGTTAGATACAAATCGGATGTAATTCTTCCGGCATTTTCAGTACGCTCTTTAATTGTGCCGTTGTCATCGGCAAGCACTATAAATGCTTCATTGTAGCCTGCATCTCTCATTAGCTTAGCAGTTTTGACAGCAACCTCAATCCCCTTTTTATGTACTGTTCTATCTTTCAATAAAACGGGTACAAAAGCCCCGAGCAATTTCAAATCTCTGTGATCCAATTCAGTTTTAAGTTTGGCAGGCTCTGTAGGCATAAATCCCCAATCACCTAATTCAGTTCCTTCATAACCGGTCTCTTTAATTTCGTTTAATACTTGGATGTAATCCGGAGCTTTGCCTTCAAGTTCAAATTCGAGAACTCCCCATGAGCAAGGAGCATTTGCTATTTTTATCATATCTATCTCTTACAAATATTGTTAATTAAAATTTTCTTGTCCATTCATCATGCCAGCGTTCAATAACAACTTTGGTTTGTGTATAAAATTCTACTGCATGTTTTGATTGTCCATGAAGATCACCGTAGAAAGATTCTTTCCAGCCACTGAATGGGAAATAAGCCATTGGTGCAGGAACTCCAATATTTACACCTATATTACCTGCATACACATCATGCCTGAATTTTCTGGCAGCAGATCCGCTTGAAGTAAATATACATGCAGCATTCCCATATTTACTTTTGTTGATATATTCAATCGCATCATCCAGAGTATCAAAATATTTCAAGTTAAGAACCGGGCCAAATATTTCAGTTGAATCTGCTTCTGCGTCTGCAGGCACATTCTCGACAACAGTTGGAAACACGTAATTTCCTTTTTCAAATCCTTCAACAGTTTTATTTCTTCCGTCAAGCAAAATGTTTGCGCCTTTGCTTTCAGCATCGTTTATAATTTCTTCAATACGTGATTTACTTTCTTTGGTAATTATAGCTCCCATTTGCGATGATTCTTCTAAGCCGTAGCAAGTTGTTTTAGACTTTGCAATCTCAATAATTTTCTCTTTAAATTTCTCTTTTGCTTCGCCAACTAAAATGATTGTTGATGCTGCCAAACACCTCTGCCCTGCACAACCGAAAACACTGTCGGCAATGATTTTTGTGGTGGTATCGAGATCCGCATCAGCCATAACCACCAAGGGATTTTTAGCTCCGCCTTGTGCCTGCACTCTCTTGCCGTTTTCGGCTCCTTTAGAATAAACATATTTAGCAACGTGTGAAGAACCGACAAAGCTGATAGCCTTTATTACCGGGTGTGTCAGGATTGCATCAACTGTATCTTTGGCTCCGTGAACCATATTTAATACACCTTTAGGTAACTCTAGTTCTTCAAATAATTCAAAGATGCGTGTCATAGTTTCAGGCACTTTTTCAGATGGCTTGATAATGTATGTGTTACCGCATGCAAGAGCATAAGGGAAAAACCAGAATGAAATCATAATAGGAAAATTGAACGGAGCAATGCAGGCTCCAACGCCTAAAGGCTGACGGATAACAAATTCATCAATACCTGAAGAAATATCTTCCGAAAGTTCTCCTTGCATCAGCGAAGGGATACCGCAGGCCACTTCAATGTTTTCAATAGCTCTAACAATTTCTGCTTTTGATTCGGCTAAAGTTTTACCGCATTCTTTTGTACATAAGATTGCAATTTCATCTGCATTCTCTTCAAGAATATTTTTCATTTTAAATAAGTATTGAATTCTTTTACCGGCAGGCATGTTTCTCCATTCATTAAAAGCACCGGCAGCAGATTCAGCTGCCAATTCAATATCTTCTTTACATCCTGCCGGTACTAAGCTTAATAGCTCACCTGTTCCGGGGTCTTCCACATTTAAATATTCTTCTGATTTACTTTCTATCCATTCACCATTAATATAATTTTTTAACTTCTTCATCTTGTATATTTTCCTTAATTACAAATAATATTTTTGATTCTTTTTATTTTCTTGATATGTTTTATATGCTTCGTTAACCGAATCCATTTCCGATACTTCCGCAACGGGAACTTCCCACCACGCATATCCTTCAATTCCTTTTTCCAAATCGGTTTCAATATAAATCAACGTGGTTTTATCGGATTCCTTCGCTTTCTTCAATGATTCATTCAACGAATCAATGTCTGTAGCTTCCAATACATTAGCACCAAGGCTTTCTGCATTCTGCGCAAAATCAACCGGAAGAATATCACCATCAATTTGTCCGGTCTTTTCATTTCTAAACCTATACTTAGTGCCAAACCTTTTGCTGCCTAATGATTGCGAAAGAGCGCCGATACTTCCGAAGCCATTATTGTTTAGGAGTACTATTGTTATCTTTACACCTTCCTGAATTGCTGTTATAATTTCATGATTGTTCATGAGGTAGTTACCGTCACCAACCATAACATATATTTCCCTGTCCGGACAAGCCATCTTTGCACCAAGGCCTGCCGCTATTTCGTAGCCCATAGTCGAATAACCATATTCAAGGTGAAACCCTTTTTTATCTCTTGTTCGCCAAAACTTATGCAGATCGCCGGGAAGACTACCTGCTGCACACAGCACTACATCTTCCGGTTCACAAAAATTATTAACCACTCCGACTACTTCAGCTTGTGTAACCGGTAATTGCTTTTTGCTTTCATATATTTCCGAAACTTTTTCATCCCAGGATTTATTGTATGCCGCGGCAGTTTCATTCCATAGGGAATCAACTTTGTAATTTTCAAGTCCGTCAATAATTTCTATTAAAGCTTGCTTGGCATCTGCTACAACAGGCAACGCAGAATGTTTGAAAGAATCAAATTCGGCAACATTTATGTTTATAAATTTTACATCGGGATTTTGAAAAGCGGTTTTTGAGGCTGTTGTAAAGTCACTATAACGAGTACCAAGACCAACTATTAAATCAGCTTCTTTAGCCATTGCAACTGCACCGGGAGTTCCGGTTGCCCCAATAGCACCAATACATTCAGGTTTATTGTAAGGAAGCACACCTTTGCCGGCAAAAGTTTCAGCTACAGGAATGCCTGTTATATCAACTAATTTATTAAGCTCTTCTACGGCGTTACTGTAGATTGTTCCACCCCCACTAACAATGAGCGGTTTAGAACTTTGCTTAATCATTTCAATCGCTTCATCTAATATTTTTTTATCCGGACGAATACGTTGAATATTCCAAACTCTTTTTCTGAAAAGTGAAACAGGAAAATCAAAAGCTTCAGCTTGAACATCTTGCGGAATTGATAATGCAACAGTACCGGTTTCAGCAGGTGATGTAAGCACACGCATTACCTCGGGTAATGAAGTTATCAATTGTTCAGCCCTATTAATTCTATCCCAATATTTTGAGACCGGTTTAAAGCAATCATTTACTGATACATCTTGAGTTAAACAAGATTCCAATTGTTGTAAAACAGGAGACACATTTCTTCTTGCGAAAATATCACCGGGAATTAAAAGTACAGGCAACCTATTAATTGTAGCAGCAGCTGCACCGGTGATCATATTTGTAGCACCTGGACCTATGGAAGTTGTACAAATAAATGTTTGTAGACGGTTTTTCATTTTAGCATAAGCAGCAGCAGTATGAACCATTGATTGTTCATTTCTAGTTTGATAATACTTAATTTCCGGGAACTGTTGAAGTGCTTGCCCTATGCCAGCAACATTGCCATGTCCGAATATTCCAAAACATCCTGCAAAAAACTTGTTCTCAATTCCATCTCTTTGAACATATTGATTGATAAAAAATTTTATGGCAGCTTGCGCAACTGTAAGTCTAACCGTTTCCAGTTTAAAATCCTCCGTGGGTTTCAATGAAACTCATAACTTCATCATAAGTAGGATTAAAATTAGCGCAGCCGTGTTTAGTTACGAGAATTGCCCCGCAAGCATTTCCAAGCCGGCATGCTTTGTACCAGTCCCAACCTTGCAAAAATCCATAAATAAATCCTGAAGCAAAAGCATCCCCTGCTCCTAGAACATTTATGACCTCAACAGGAAATCCCGGAACCTTTATTTCCGAACCATCTTTTAGAAAAACCGATGATCCTTTCTCTCCTCTTTTTACAATTAGTGTTTCAACTCCAGTATTCAAAATTGCTTTGATGGCTTTATCAACATTACCTGTAATTTCCGGTGCGGATATTTGCTGGTTTTTAATTTTTATTTGAGAAGGGTCTTTCAACATTGTTGCAAGAATTTCTTCTTCCGTTCCGATTGCCATTTTACAGTTATTCAGGAATGCCCTAGTTGTTACACCGTAAGCACGCGGGTCATGCCATTGATCGGCTCTAAAATCAAGATCAACTAAAACGGGAACATCGTTTTCAACGGCTTTTTCAGCAGCAAAAAATGCAGCAGACCGGGAAGGTTCAATATTCAAAGCCGTTGCTGAAACTTCAAGTAATCTCGACCCTGCAATATCTGCTCCTAAAACATCATCAATATCAATTTTGGAATCAGCACAATTATCCCTATAGTAAACAAGAGGGAAATTATCCGGTGGTTCAATTCCCAGTATTACGGCACTAGTGCGTGCTTTTTCTTTTATCGGAATAAATTGAGTCTCAACACCTTCATTTTTCAAAAAATTAAGAAGGAATTTTCCAATCATGTCATTACCAACCGCAGTAAGTAAAGCAGAGTTAAGTCCTAATCGCTTTGTGCCTACTGCAATATTAAGCGGCGATCCTCCTACAAAAGCACCAAATTCTTTTATCTCTTCAAAAGGGCTTCCAATATTATTGCTGTATAAATCAATTGATGATCTGCCATAAGTTATTACATCGTACTTTTTGTTAGTTGTCATTGTTCATTTCCAAATTTACTAATGGTAATCTTTCATCCATTTTTTTCCACGTGCCGTAAATCCATTTATGATCAGGGTCATCAGTAGAAGCAAGAGATTGATCACTACCGGCTAAGAAGTTAAGATAATAGGTATTGTAACCATGTCCCGAAGAAACAGGGTGATAACCTTCAGGAACTAATACAACATCATTGTTATGTGTTTCGGCAATTTCATTTAGGCTACGGTCATCTGTATAAACTTTCTGCATTGCAAAGCCTTGAGGTTTTTCAAATTTATAGAAATATGTTTCTACGAGATCAGCTTCAAGCACTTTTCCATTTTCATCAACTCTGCGGTCATCGTGTTTGTGAGCCGGGAAAGAACTCCAATTTCCGGAAGGGGTATATACTTCAACACAAACGATTTTACTGCAAGGTGACCCCGGTGGAATAATAGAATTTATTTGTCTCGAAGCGTTATCACCGCCTCTCAATTCTATTCCAAAATCATCCACCATTTTAGGAGTAATAAAATATCCTTTGAAATCATTACTACATTCTGTATAACCATAAGCAATATCTAGTTCATCATTTAATGGAGTTAAAGTAAATACCGTATCCGGAGGTAAATAAACCGCATGAGGCAAGCCACTGAAAACATCTTTTCTAGAATTTTCAGTAATCCATTCTCCCCATTTTGATTTAATTGAAAATTTACCCCCAAGTAAAACGATACACATTTCAAATTTACCGGTATTGTGAATCCACTTTTTCTTGGACTTTATTTTTTTTGCGCCGAAATTTAAAGACTCCCATCCTGCTTTATCAGCAGTTATATCATGGTAAGTTCCACTTTCATCGTGTTCAGCGTGAACAAGCAATTTACATTTTGAATTAATTTTCATATTTCCTGAATAACTAGTGATTGACATTTTTCTTTAACAAAATTTTCTAATTCTTTGATGTACTCCTTACCCGGAATAACCGGATCAAACAATTCAGGAGTTACATTGAAAAATTTACGGTGAACCCTAGTCCAAATCAGCCTTGTATCCGTAGCAATGTTAATTTTAGTTACACCTAATTTTATAGCCTTCAGCAGAACTGTTTTATCTATTCCTTGAGCTGAAGCTTTTATTTTTCCACCAAAGAGATTTATCATTTCTACTTCAGGTTTCGGGATATTTGATGCACCGTGCAATACTAAAGGAAATCCGTCTAATTGACTTTGGATTTTTTTCAGTATATGAAGCTGAATACCCTCACAACCTTTACTTTTATAAGCTCCATGACTGGTCCCTACAGCAACTGCAAGCGAATCACATTCGGTTCGTTCAACAAATTCAGCTACTTTATTAGGATCAGTATATTTAGCTAGTTTTCCGGAAATATTTATGTCGTCTTCAATGCCACTCAATACACCAAGTTCGGCTTCAACAGCTATTCCTTTATCATGCGCTCTTTTAACTATATCCGAAGTAATTGAAATGTTCTTTTCAAAATCTTCGTGTGAAGCATCAATCATTACGGAATTATAAAACCCAGAGTCTATTGCATCTATACAATGTTCGATATTTCCATGATCCAGATGAACCGCAAAGTCTGTAGCCGGGTATACTTCCGAAGCTGTTTCAATCATTCCTTCTAAAAATTGTGGACTTATATAATTTCTTGCAGCAGGCGTAATTTGAATTATTATTGGAATTCCCGTTCTTTGCGCACCTCCCAAGACACCATGTATTTGTTCCGCATTAAATACATTATATGCTGCAACACCATACTTCCCATAAGCTTCTTCTAATATTTTTAAAGTCGGTAATTTCATATCACCACTATTTCATTACGAATATTAACTCTCCGCCTTTACTCAATTCGGAGTGCATCACTTTGTTATTTTCAATTTTTCTATTGTTAAGTCTAGTTTCTTTAATTCTTTTTTTGCCGGAGTTTATTCCATCAGCAGTGATTACGAGAGTTTTGTTGTTTGATAAGCTAATAGTAATTTTTTCAAATACAGGCGCGGCTATTGCATACCCATCTGTTCCGGGAGCCACGGGATAAAATCCCATCGCAGCAAAAATATACCATGCAGACATTTGTCCGGCATCATCGTTGCCGCTTAATCCGCCGGGTTCAGCGCTGTATTCTTCTTTTAATATTTTATTAATTATTTCACGGGTTTTATGCGGCTGACCTGAGTAGGTGTAAAGAAACGGTATTTGATGTCCCGGTTCATTACCGTGCCAGTATTGCCCGCTTGCAAAAAATTCATCCAGGTTTTTGTTAAACTCTTCTTTACCTCCCATCAAATCAATCAATCCTTCAACATCATGCGGAACATACCATGTATACTGCCAGGGCGTTCCTTCAGTTATGTAAGGCATTCTTTCTGTTTTTATAAATTCATCTGTAAATGTGCCGTCGGCATATTTACCGCGAACACTTTCAACATCCGGATCATAAACATTTTTATAGTTTTTTGAGCGAGCAAAGAAATATTTGTAATCTTCTTCTTTTCCCATTTTCTTTGCAATCTGACTCAACGCAAAATCATCGTACGCATACTCAAGTGTTCTAGATACTTGTTCTTTATGATGAAATGATTCTTTGACTTCATCTTCCAGAGGTACGTAGTTATACTTTAAATACGACTCGAGAGCACGCCTTCCCTTTCCGTTTACATAATCTTCAAAACTATCCGGGGATTGAGTAGCATTCTTTTTAATGTAATGGTATTGTTCTTCGGAAAGTTCTATTACGCCTTTGATGTAAGCATCAGCAATAATCGAGATCACATGATCGCCAATCATTGCCGAGGTATAATTATTCCAGCAAGGGAATATAGGAAGCCATTCACCTTGCTCAGCTTTAAGAAATAATGAGTTGATCATATCACTGCTATTATCAGGTTGAAGGAAATTAAATAGAGGATGTAGTGCACGGTATGTATCCCAAACTGAAAAATCAGTATAATAATTTGATGCACCTGAATTTTCAATCTCTTTACCGCCGTCAAATGAAGGATAAGAGCCGTCAACGTCATTGAAGATTCTTGGCTGCTGATAACAATGATATAATGATGTATAAAACTTAGTCTTTTCTTCTATAGATTCTGATTCAACTTTAACTTGAGAAAGATATTCTTCCCAAACATTCTTCAGATTCTCTTTAGCCTGTTCAAAAGTTAATTGTATAGATTCACTCTCAAGATTTTCCCTTGCGTTTTCAATACTTGTAAATGATGTTCCTACTTTTACTATAATAGTTTTTGAAGAGTTTAGGTTAAATGAAGCATAGGCACCTAATTTTTCCTGTTTTGATATTTCAATTTGATTTTCAAAAATATTTTCATCCTGATAAACTCCGTATGAATCAAATGATACTGTAAACCTTGCAACAAAGTATCCGCTAAATCCCGCACTATCACCCCAGCCTTGATAAATTCTGTGTGCTGGATTATAACCAACAATCTCATTGTTTTCAGGAATGATTTTTATAAACCCTTCACCTTCATCACTATTGGGTTCAATCACAATAAATCCTTTATCAGCCGAATTAAAAGTAAATTTTAACAACCCGGTTCTGGTTGTGGCTGTTATTTCGCTTACGATGTTATAATCTTCAAGTAAAACTTTATAATAGTATGGAGTAGAGATTTCATTTTCATGAGAGAAGCGTGAGCCTCTATGATCGGGCAAACATTTTAACTTTCCTGTTACAGGCATAATTGTAAAACTGCCGTAATCCTGAGTGCAGGAACCGCTTAACCAATGGCTCCCTCTAAAACCTGAGATAAGTGAATCAACATAATAGTAAGGAGCAACGCATTTTTTCTCAATGCTTTTGGTCTGAGGCGTCCAGTTAGTCATTCCGAAAGGCATAGTAACAGAGGGTATTACTTGTGCATTGTGTTCCTTGCCGCTTCCGTGTTTTAACGCACTTATTGTTTTGGAAGGTGCTGTACCTATTAAAGGATTAACATATTTTACAAGTTCGGATTCTTTATTATTTACTTCACAACTAATGAATAATACTGCAAGTAAACTTACCACCGCTTTAATTAAATTTGATTTCATTTTAATCCAAAAGTATATGATTTATTTTTTCATATGATTTGTCTTTGAATATTACTTGATAATTCGACTCAAACATTCCTGAGGGCAAATAATAATCAGTCGTAATAATCTGTGCTCCGCTTTCAACTGCAGCATTAAACCTGTCATAGCTTTCAACACGAGCTTCTCGGGTTGCCGCATCCGCTCTTGTTCTAACTAAATATCCTTTTTTAACAAGTTCTTTTATATACTCTTGATCTTTTACCGGGTTATTAATAATTCTAAACGCAGCTACAGGATTTCCTTCCTTTACGTTAACAAACATTACTTTGCCTTTAAGGCTATTATCTTCTCCTAAATAGTTTTTTAATTTTTTTTTACCCGATTCATCCAATACAAACATGACTCTGCCCCGTACAGAATCAATTAACGGCCAGCCCTTTTGAAGAACCGATTCTTCCAACGTGTTGTATTTTCCCTGAACGAAATCCGGAGTAATTAAATCTGATTCTGAAAACACAGACCGTATTTCCAAATCAATACTATCTAAAGCAAATTTGTTAAATGGTAAAGGAACAACAGAATTCTCCATGTCTATTTTTTTATCTTTGGCATTGATAGTAATAATTATAGGAACATGAGATTTATTCAAATCGGACCATTTTTTTATTGAACGCAGGCAATCAACAAACAATAAATTATTGCTTCTAAAATCAATGTCCTGAATATGGAACACTTTTAATCCTGGTTTACTTAAGTTGTTTTCTTTATCATATTCTTTTGGTTCAATTCCCAAATTTCTTAAATAATCCAATCCATAAGGTTTTGCGAATTTACCGCCTTTGGGATCATGAAACACATCAATCTCCAAATTCCTAAGACCTAAACTAAGTTGTGAATCTAATGAAGGATGTTCATATTGAAGTGAATAAGCTAATGATGAATCTTTGTTAAAAATTAATTGCCATACCCCTTTTTCAATTGTCTGTTTATAACTATTATGACTGCCGATTGCCTGGATTTCATTAAGCTTCAAATCTCGATAATCTCTAATGTTTTGACAGCAATAATTAGAAGCAAGAAGCAGAGTAAACGTTATGATTTTTACAGAATTAAGAATTAGAAGATTCATCAGTTTTACACATTGATTTCATCAAATTTTTTATTCTTTCAAATTGAGTTTTGTAATCCATTAAATGGGCCACATGTACTTCTTTCTATCAATTTATGAGGTAGAATTATTTTTTCATTAAGGTAAATTTGAGAATTTGCAATTTGTTTTATTAATAACTTAGCAGCAGCCTTGCCAATTTCGTAAGCCGGCATTTGAATTGTAGTAAGAGGAAATTTTAAATACTCCCCAAAATCAATATTGTCGAATCCAATCACAGAAACAGAGCTTGGAACCGGAATTTTTAATTCAGCAAGAGCATGCAAAAGTCCAATTGCAACAAGATCATTATAACAAAAAACAGCGGTAGGAACGTTGGCTTTTCTTGAAAAAAGTTCCTTCCCGGCATTATAACCATCTTGGGTGTTCGGGCCAACATTAACTATTAAATTATTGTCAATGGCAATCATATTGTCAATAAGAGCTTGTTTATAGCCTTCCATTCTTTTTTGGGCATGACCGGAATGAGCGGGACCTGCAAAATAAGCAATTCGAGAATGTCCTAATTCAATTAAATAAGAGACCGCATCTTGAGCCGCTTTTGCATTGTCAATATCCACACTATTTGCTGAAATACTATCAATCTTTCCTAGAATCACTAATGGGAAACAATTGTTGATTAAATTTGCAATGTAAGTAATATTCGTTATTGCATCTTGTAACGGAGAAATTAATAAGCCATCTACTCTTTTGCTCATCAACGCATCAACAATTTCAGATTCTTTATCTGATGATAATTCAGAACTACCTAATAAAACTGAGTAACCATATTCTGAGCAAGTATCGTAAACACCTTTCATTACTTTTGCGAAATAGGGATTATCAATTTCCTTAATAATCAACCCTATACTTTTAGTTTCTTTAGCAGCAAGAGACTGTGCTATTTGATTTGGGTTATAATTGTGCTTCTTTATGGTTTCAAGAACTATTGTCCTTGTTTTTTCTGAAACTCCTTTTTTATTATTCAGCACGATAGAAACCGCTGATTTAGAAACATTTGCAAGCTTTGCAATATCCGAAATCGTTAATCGCATTTACTAAACCGTTTTATATATATATTAAAAAACTGTAACATATTATATTAAATCAAATTATAGGGTAGCTACTTGTTATTACTAAACCGCTTTAGTAAATAATATTTTTATTAGTAAAATGCAAGTAAAATGATAAGAATGAGCAGCTAATTTTAGAAATATTCATCAAAAGGAAGAAACTTTTCTTCGAAAATCTAAATAGTTTAATTAATTTGTATCTAGAATTTAGCTTAACCTTAAAGCTAAACTAAAAGGATAAAATTTCATACTTTGATTATAAAGATGAAAGCCAAATACAAATAACATGTCAACTATTTCTCTAAGGCAGAATCTAATTCCATAAGAAATGTTTTATCATTACTATCTAATCGGGCTGAAAACTCCCAATCCCCTCCTGTATTCATTGATTTGATTAATATGTGATTCCACCCATTAG
>CAJHYN010000580.1_pt1 | contig 21562 bp, 20 predicted proteins | sample 9198641 | NCBI WGS metagenome assembly CAJHYN01 (sample SAMEA7708370, study PRJEB35096) | sediment metagenome | biome: marine neritic benthic zone biome [ENVO:01000025]; feature: sediment [ENVO:00002007]; material: shallow marine sediment [ENVO:03000034] sea grass bed [ENVO_01000059] ... | reverse complement strand
TGTAAAAACCGAATACACTAAAAATAACATATGACCCGAGAATGGAAATAAGCCCAAAAATCGAAGTAGACCTAAAGTAAAAACTAATGCATCTAAAACAAAATGATATGAGATTAGGTAATTGGATTTACTGATTCTCAAATATATCCAATAATGAACGATTAAGAGTATCGGCAACATATAGATCAAAATGAATCTTGTGCCTTCCCAAGAATTCTTATAAAGACTTCCAAAAATTGATAAAATCATAATTGTAATTGATGAAAGTCTAAGTAGATTTTTTAGATTCAATTGAATTGTTATCTATTTACGATTCACATACTTTTATTACTTTGTTATAATAATGTTCCAATTGGTAATTTCTATATGAATCCAAACTGAATAGAATCGAACAATTTCATTTTTTTGCAACCTTTTTCAAAGCCGTGCATTAATTGGTATATGACCAATAATTTAAATACTATTGCAATAGATAAAAACATTGGTAATTCATTGGATAATTTTTCCGTAAGTGAAAAAGAATTAGTTGAAAAAGCTAAGAGCGACCCTCTTTCTTTCGGCAAACTTTACGACATGAATTACAACTCTATTTACAGGTATATACTTTACCGGACTGCGGATATTGAACTTGCAAAGGAGCTGACTTCTCAAACATTTTATAAAGCGCTCAATAAGTTATGGTCATTTAAATGGAAAAATATTCCCTTCTCAGCATGGCTGATTAGGATTGCATCAAACGAAGTAAATGGTCATTACCGGAAAATTAAAAACAGATTAAATTTATCTATTGAAAATAGTCATGATTATCTGAGCAACATTAAAGAGGAAGAAAATTATTTTTCAAATTCCGAAAACAAAGAAACAGATAGTCTGCTAAAAATAAAACTGAATAAAGAATTGCTCCGGTTAAAACCTAAATACCAGGAAGTAATTGTTTTAAGATACTATGAAGAAAAACCGATTAAAGAAATTTCAATGATTCTGAATAAAAGCGAAGGCACAATTAAGTCGCTGATACACAGGGGGCTAGGTTTATTAAAATTAAAAATCGGCGCTAAGTTTTACAGCGAGGCAATAAATGGATAATAAAAAGATTGAAGAAATTTTAAAGTATTCCAAACCCAAAATAGAAATTGACAAAGATCATAAAGAGGGTTTGAGAAGAGAGTTATTAAACTCGAAAAAGTTTGGAACACAGCGCGACTGGCTAACCAAAAACAAAATGATATTTGCGTTGTCGCTATCTATTGCAATACTTTTAATAATTTTGAACCCCGGCTTTGAAGAAAAGCAAATCTCTGCTGCAGAACTTTTAGATAAAGTAAAAGCAAATTATGCCGACTTTAACATTGCAGATCAGCTTAGCATTGTAAACAGCAGCTTAAAAATTTATGGACTTGAAGATGAAAAAATAGAACTCGATATCGTCAGGAAAATTAATTTCAGAAAAGGAGAACAGAGGCTTACCCTACTGATGAAATCATCAAACGAAATTTTAGACGATTATATAATTACAAATAATAAAATGTATAGAACAAATGATCCCAAAATTGATTTTCAATTAAATGTACCTAGAGAGGAACTGAGCAAGGTCGTAAACTCATTTAATTATTCTTATGGTACAGACTCAACTGCAAATACAAAAGTATTGATAAAACAAATCGAGAACTGTGATTCTTACATTGTTTACAAAAGCAATTATGTCAGTTCAGAAGTAGGGACAACACAAGAACATAAGTTAAAAATCGACGGCGAAGTAAATATTGATCAATATTTAAGAGATAATCCTGTTCATATCGCTGGAGATTTGAATCACGAAAAAATCAAAATATTAAAAGTCGACAATGATGATGATTTAGTTGTTATCCAACTGGAAAAAGAAATTGAACCGAAAGAATACAAACTATTCTTAAAGGGATTCAAAAACAATACACATCACGAAGACAGCGCAGCTAATTTCCTTTTTGAGTTTAACCATATCAATATTGACTCTTTGGTAAAAACTGAAATCGGGACAAGGAATGTCAAAAAAGTTCAGTCTGTTACCGTCAATGCAGAGTCCGGCGAAATATTACATGTAAAATATCAAATCAATAGAAACGGCGAGATGACAAGATTGTCCGAGCAGTCGTTTGACGCTGTGAGTAAAATCAAACATTCGGGCAACGAATTTGATATTGAAGGAAACGGCTTCGTATTTGCCTATAAAATAAAATAATTTTTTTTGCAACCTTTACTTACCCCCAGCATTTACTAATTAAACAATCGTTCTGAAAATTATTAGGCAAGTCATGTTGAGCATGTCGAAACATATTATCTATAAACACTTCGACAAGCTCAGTGTGACAAATTAAACTTAGCAAAAGATTTTTCATAACTCACTTACACAAATAAAAAACGGAGATAAAATGAAAAAGTCATTTTTCATAATAGGAATACTATTGCTTTTTTCAAGCTTACAAGCTCAGAAAAGAATGATGTTAACTGCCGATAAGGCAGTAATATTCGGCGAGCTCGGTGCTGTAGTAATGTTTGAAGAAGATTTAAGAGTTGCAATGGGAGTTAATCCTGAAAGGATAGATGAAGAATACAAAGAAGTTGACCTTAAGGAAGGCGATTTAATCTTATATGCAAACGGTAAAAAAGTAGAAACAATAAAAGAGCTGAGAGAAGCTTATGAGGGTACTGAACTTGGCAAAGAAATGAAAATTGGCATCCAGCGCGGTGAAGATAGATTCATTGTTTCTTTTATCCGTTCAGATAAGGTAGCGGCGGGATTCAAAATTCAAAGAAGAGAAGGAGGCGGACACTAATCTTAACGTCAATATAAAATCAGGAAACGACTATGTATAATGTTAGAATTTTTGTAATAGTAATTTTATTAGCCTTTCAAGATGTATACTCACAAGGTGTCGGTTCATACTATAATCCGAAAGACGACGAATACAGGCTGCTTGGTTTGAAGAGAGCGAAAGAGCTTTTTGAAGTTGCTAAAGCTGAGTTCGAAAGAGAACAACAATTATTCGATAAAGGATTGATCTCAGCTAAGAATTTCGACCAGGCAAAAATGGCATTTGCCGATACAGAAGTAAATTACCAACAGGCATTACTTGCACTATTGTTTGAGCAACAATATGTATCCGTAGTTGAGGCAATCAAATATCAAGCAAAGGACGGCAAAAAGCATGTGCGATTAACTGTCGCAAATTCCTCCGGAGGTGGTGGTGAATTCAAAAAGCTTATCAATATTGATGATGACCTCTTTAATTCGCTGCAACCTGAAGTCGTAAATGATGTTTACCTTTCGCTGTTAAACAATGACAATGCAATAATCAGCCGACCTTACGAAACCAAAATTGAAGAATTGGTTTACGGGAAGCCTGTTACTATTGACTTTACACTTCTTCAAGATCTTGATGCTGTAACAGTTAATATGATTTACGGTAGAGGTAGTGTTCGTGCACCAAAAATATTTCTGCAAAAAGACGAATCAGAAAATAAAGTAATGCTTCAGTCCGAACAGTTTTCGCAAGTTGAAGAGCTTGGCGAAGCAGCAACCTATAATATGACAATGGAATTATTCAGTGGCTCTGTAAACACATATAAACTTGAAGTGCTCAATCTTCCAAAACAAATTAATAGATACTTTATCGACGCAACCACCCAGGCAAGATTGAGCCAATTCAAGTTCACGGAATCGTCACAAACAAAAAATGCCGGACTGCAGGTATTCATGCCTGATAGACCGACTAGTGAAGTAAAAGTAGATATACCAATTGACTTTTTCGTTGTTGCGATACCTAACAATTACAACGGGAAAATTGACAACAATAAAGAGTGGGCAGAAAACGAGATAGAACAACTGGGATTTGGCTATTTAAAACTTGAACTCATTCCAAGAGGAATAGGAGATTTAATAGTTCAAGCACCGCAGCTCTATTTTACAATTCTTCCCGGAGAAATTGTTGAAGTTGCCGTAAATATAGTGAATGAAGGCTCACGCGCGCTCAACAATGTTGAATTCGAAATTGATCTTCCGCTGAATTGGACTAAAGAAGTAAATCCAAGAATAGTTCAAAGTCTGGATATTCGTGAAGAAAAAAGGATAGTTTTTCAGTTTATCCCGCCGCAAGAAATAACTGTAGGTAAATATGATATACGAATCAGAGCCACTTCCCTATCTGATGAACAAGTAGTGCGTGCTGAAGACAAGACTGTAACAATTCAAGTAAATCAGCAAGCAAATGTTATGGGCACTATCATTATAGTGCTTGTAATAATAGGAATTGTGGGGGGGATTGTTGTATTCGGAATTAAACTAACGAGAAAATAGAGGATTACAATGGAAAATATTTTAAATAAAAAAGCAATGCTTGAAGCAATAAATTTATCGAAAAGATATGAGGATGGAGAATTGGCACTTGATAACGTGAACTTCTCTGTTTTACCGGGAGAGATATTCGCTATGCTGGGAGGTAATGGTGCAGGTAAAACAACTACCATAAATATTTTCTTAAATTTGATTGAACCCACTTCCGGCGAAGCACGAATAGATGGGATTGTAACCCACAAAGAACCATTGGCAGCAAAGCAGAAAGTATCTTACGTATCGGAAAACGTAATGCTGTACCATGAGTTCACGGCTTTGCAGAATCTTGATTTCTTTTCAAAGATCGGAGGAAAAACAAATTACACCAAAGGTGATTACAAAAAAGTGTTGCTGCGAGTTGGCCTTCAAGAGGATGCTCACGAAAAAAAACTCAAAGGTTTCTCAAAAGGAATGCGGCAAAAATGTGGAATTGCTATTTCAATATTAAAAGATTCACCTGCAATATTGCTTGACGAACCAACCTCCGGACTTGATCCCAAAGCAGGTTTAGAGTTTGTGAACCTTTTAAACGAGTTAAAAAATGAGGGCAAAGCCATTCTAATGTCAACTCATGATATTTTTAGAGCTAAAGAAAATGCAGACTTTATAGGGATTATGAACAAAGGCAAGCTTGTAATGATGAAAACAAAAGAGGAACTGGAACATGAAGATCTCGAAAAACTTTACGTTGAGCATATGTCCGGTTACATGGAAAAAGTAGCATAAAAATTCTAGGAGAAAAAATGTTTAGAACTCTGCTTGAAAAAGAAATCAATGAAATCATAAGAACAAAAAAGTTTTTGATAAGTTTTGTTTTTTATTCAATTCTTATTCTATTAACTTTTTATGTCGGCGCCAATTCCTATCTGGTTAGTAAATACCAATACGATGCTGCAGTTGATGAAAACATAAGGTCAATGGAAGGCATTGTTGATTGGCGTATGATTGAGCACACAATTTTTTTGCCCCCTCAGCCCTTGGCTTATTTGGTTTCCGGAATTTCTAATGACATAGGCCGCAATATTAGCATCAAAGGGCGCGGTGAAATAATTCCCGTTGACAGTAAATACAATGAAGATCCTATTTACGCTGCATTCCGTTTTCTAGATTTGAATTTCCTATTTCAAGTAATTCTTTCTTTGTTTGCTATTCTTTTAACTTATAATGCGGTCAACGGTGAAAAAGAACTCGGCACATTGCGGTTAATTTTTTCTAATTCCGTGCCGAGAGATAAATATATTTTAGCAAAAATCTCAGGTGCATTTATTGCTATTACAATTCCCCTGCTGATCCCATTCTTATTAGGCAGCCTGGTTTTAGTTATTACCGGAGTACCCATGGAATCTAATGACTGGCTAAAACTTGGATTAATAATTTTCACCGGATTTATTTTTTACGCTGCTTTTTTAACTCTCTCGGTTTTTGTTTCAACAATTACGACAAAATCTTCAAACTCGTTTTTATTCTTGCTTGTGACCTGGGTTGTCGTAATACTGGTCATTCCACGAGCATCTGTATTGATCGCTGGCAACTCTGTTGATGTTCCCTCTGTTGACGAAATCAATTCTAAGAAAAGTGCATATGCCATTCAAACAATGGACGAAAATATTAATAAAATGAAATCATTCCAGCCAAAAGATGTGAGCAACGTTATGAACGAGTTTGGTAAATTCATGGAAGAGATAGGCGAAGATCGTGAAGAGAAGCTTAATTCATACTATGAAAAATTGGAACAGGAAAGATTCAACAGGCAGAAAGTGCAGGCTGATTTATCCTTTTTAATTTCCAGGCTTTCTCCTGCTTCTACATTTCAGTTTGCCGCTACAAGTATTTCAGGCACTTCACTTGATTTAATCAACAGCTACAAAGAACAGGCAAAAGAATATCAAAAGATTTTTGCAAATTTTCAAATTGAAAAGACCGGGGGAACATCTACTTCCGGTATGCAAATGGTAGTTAGAAATTCTGACGAAGCAGAAGAGATAAACCCTGCTGAACTACCGAAGTTTCAACTTAATAGTCCAACATTTGCTAAGATTCTATCTGATTCTATAATTGATATCGGTTTACTGGTCATTTTCAATATTCTCTTTTTTGCCGGGTCTATTGTTTCATTTATAAAATTTGATTTGAGATAACTCATTCGGAGGAAAAATGTTTTGGACATTGGTTCAAAAGGAATTAATGCAGATAATTCAAAGCCCAAAATTTATTACTACTTTTTTGACGTGCTCTGTTTTGATTTTACTTAGTGTTTACAGTGGGATAAAGGAATTCAATACTGCATTAAATAAATACAATACTGCGGTCAACTTAAATACAAACAGCATGGAAAGTTCACGTTCATACGACGGGCTAGAAAATAAACTTTTCAGAGAACCGTCGCCGCTGCAAATCTTTTCAAGTGGAGTGAACAATGACATCGGCAGGTTTTCAAGTATTTCCAACTACGATTTAACAACGCTGCAAAGCAGTTATTATTCTGAGGATCCTATATTTGCAGTATTCCGTTACATGGATTTAACATTTATATTTTCCACAGTTCTTTCATTGTTTGCAATACTTTTCACTTACAATTCAATAAACGGTGAAAAAGAAGGAGGAACATTAAAACTCATTTTTTCAAACTCGATTCCTCGTGCAAATTTTATCGGAGCAAAGTTCTTAGGTTCTTGGTTTGCTTTAGTAATCCCAATTTCCATTCCTATTTTGTTAGGTATTTTAATGCTAATGTTATTCAACGTTCCGGTAACATCGTCAAACTGGTCGGCAATATTAATGCATATTTCCATTTCATTCGGGTATTTTACTTTCTTCATAATTCTCGGAATTTTTGTATCGTCTATCACTAAGCAATCTTCAACATCTTTTTTGGTTTTGCTGGCTATCTGGATTTCACTTGTATTCATATTACCGCGAGTCAGTACAATGACAGCCGGACAAATAGTGAGAGTCCCTTCTCTAGCTGAAATAAAGGGTATTCAAGCCAATTACGAAAAGGAAGAATGGCAAACTCACTACAACAAGCTTGGTGAAATATGGGAAGAGCGCAATTCAGTGTTATCAAATATGTCAGAAAATGAAAAAGAAGAGTATAAAGATAACAACAACTGGAACTGGATGCAGGAAGAAGATGAATTACGCAGCGGCGTTTTGGAGAGTATTAAAAACTATTCTGAAAAGCTAAACGACAACTTGAGAAATAAAAAAAGTGAGATGGAACGGCTTGCTTTAACCCTCTCCAGGTTTTCACCTGTTTCCTCTTACTTGTTGGCAGCAATGAATATTGGACAAACAAACATTGAACAGAAGTCAGAAATAGAATCAAGAATGAATGATTACAAAAATGATTTTGTTACCTTTACAAAAAAGAAGCAAGCCGAATCCGGGGGATTTGGAGGAATTCAAATAAAAATGTCTACAGAAAGCGGTTTGCAGATTACAGACGGACGCTCAAGCACAAAACTTGATTTAAGTGAAATGCCGCAGTACACAGCATCAAAATATAATACTGCTCAAGTTTTTAGGAATACTTTTATTGATATCGGGCTGCTTGTAGTTTATTCCATTATTCTATTTGGAATTTCTTTTATGGTATTTCTAAAATATGATTTGAGATAAAAACAACTTGACAAACATCTCGATATGAGATATTTTTAAATGTGCATATAATTGCTAGAAAACGAATACATGAATTCAACCAAAAGCATCCAGGCGCTTCCGAACCGTTGGAAAGATGGTATAGAATTATAAAACACTCAAATTTCAGTGCATTTACAGAATTGCGGAAAACTTTTCCGTCGGCTGATCAGGTAGACAGATTTACAATTCTTAATATTGGCGGGAATAAATACAGTTTAATTTCCTATATAGTATATGCACTAAAAAGAATTTACATTAGACATATTGTGACTCATTCGGAATATGATAAAGGAAAATGGAAGGAATAAAAATGATAAAAGATAAGAAAGAATTTAACAAAACAATTAAGCATTGGCAGAAAGTGTCTAAAATTGTTTCAACTATTCATACTGAGGTACAATATAAAAGAAGTATAAAACTCCTCGACAAATTAATTGACCTAGTAAGTAAAAAAAATGACTCTTCAGCAGAATCATTAATTGATACTCTCGGCACATTAATAAAAGATTATGAAGACAGAACCATTGCTGAACCCAAAGGTGATCCTGTAGGTGCATTAAAATATCTTTTAAAAGAGCACGGATTAAAACAGAGTGATTTAGCCGAAATCGGCAGCCAGGGTGTTGTATCTGAAATTTTAAATGGAAAAAGAAAATTAAACTTGCGACAAATTACAGCTTTGAGTAAACGGTTTGCCGTTTCACCTTCTGTTTTTATTGAGCGAGTATGATTACCTATAGGCTAGCATTTGAGTCAATCCTTTTTTCCTCTTTACTTTTTAATCTAGATACCAATGAGATTGATAAAGCCGAGAAAGAAATTATTCCGACAATTATAGGCTCATAATCCTTTGTTGTCAAATACCAGAAACTTGCCAAAATTAACACCAATAATTGGGTAATAATTGTTATTGCATGTCTCAAGATGTTTTTGACTTTATTGGAATGAAACCTTTTTGTTTTATGATTTTGAGTTAACTTATTTTGCTCAATTTGTTTGTTAATTTTTTCATACTCCAATCTACCCATTGAAGTTATTTGAGCACAATTAAAATCGAATTTTCGCAAACTTGTTGTTACCATTAAATCAAGGTAGCCATAATCTTTTAAAATGCTACAAGCATCATTGATTTGTTGTGAATCTAATCGAGTTGCTTCTTGAATTTCTACTGCCTCTACTAGCTCCCTCGGATGATCATATAAAAATTCCAGAACTATTTTCATACTTCTTTCGATGTTACTCATAAGAGTCCATTTTTATATAGAAGTATTAATTTAAACTTTTCGAAAGAGTAAGAAGCACAGAGATACAGAATGAAAGTCCATACCTCTGTACATACTTAATGAGAACATTTTAGTTCTGTTTTGCCAAAATAGCTTCTATCTGATCCATAGTATCGTTCATTCTTTTTATAGTGATATCAAAAGCCTCTGATGCGAGAGGATCAACGCCGGCTTTTTTAACAAGTTCAATTGGGTAGTCTGAGCCGCCGCCTTTTAATATGTGATAATATTTTTCAATAGCCGGTTCACCTTCTTCCTTAATTTTTTCTCCAATTGCAGTTGCATAGATTAAGGATGTTGAATATTGATATACATAATATGTGTAATTTACAAAGTGTAAAATGTAAGCCCATTCGTAAGCAATGTAATCATCAACAACGCATACGCCTTTATCGTGCCCATAATATCTTTTAACTATATCGTAATAAATTTCACTCATAATTTCGCCAGTTAAAGGTTCACTTTTCTCGACTCTTTTGTGTATTTCCCACTCGAATTCTGCGAAAGATGTTTGACGGAAAATTGTTGTTCTCAATAATTCCAGGTAACTGCCAAGCAAGAATAATTTTTCTTCATCTGTTTTTGCGTGCTCAACTAAATAATCATTCATAAAGTTTTCGTTAATAGTGGAAGCGATCTCAGCAACAAATGTTGCATAGCTTGCTTTTGCAAAAGGCTGACTTGTGTTTGACATGTAACTGTGCATTAAATGCCCAAGCTCGTGAGCTAAAGTTGAGAGCGAATTATAATTATCTACCCAGTTCATTAAAACGTAAGGGTGCTCGTCATAAGCTGCACCGTGACTGTATGCGCCACTTCTTTTACCTGTAGTTGGATAGTAGTCAATCCATCTTTCATCAAATGATTTTTTTACAATCGAGACATATTCTTCACCCATCGGTTCAAAAACGTCTAGCAATAATTTTTGTCCTTCATCTACCGTATATTTCATTTCAACAGATTCTACAATAGGCATGTAAAGATCGTAATAATGCAGTTTATCCAAACCGAGCATTTTCTTCTTCAATTCTAAAAATCTGTGAAGAGTAGGTAAGTTTTTATTCACTTGGTCAATCAAATTTGTATAAGCTTCATTAGGAATATTGTTGCTGTTTAATGATGCTTCCAAACAGTCATTATATTTTCTTGATTTTGCAAAGAACCAATCTGTTTTCAATTTACCGTTTAAGTTTGCGCCGATTGTGTTTTGAAAATCTTTAAAGCTTTTAAATTTTGCTTTAAATACTTCCGCTCTGTCCTCTCTATTAGGGGTTACTCTACTTTTCACAAAACCCGGATTATTCAGAGTAACTTCTTCACCAGTTGATAGCTTTACTTTCGGGAAGGGCTGTTCAGAGTTGCTGAAAATATTATAAACATTCGGTGCTGCATTTCTAAGCATTCCAGCAGTTGCAAGTATTGCTTCTTCCGCATCAGACAAAGTATGTTCTTTTAGTCTTTGATTGTCTTCAATAAAGAATCTGTAAGTTTCTAATTCCGGTTTATCTTTAAAGAACTGAGTTATTTTTGCATCGTCTACTTTTAACAACTCAGGGCCAATGAATGCAGTGGCTTCAGAAATTTTTGTCCCCAAAGCATTGTCTTTTTGAACAAGTTCTTGATTAACACTAATGTTTACGTCTTCGTCACTTTGCCTTCTTGAAAAAACCAGGAGTTTATAGTAATCCTTTAATATTCCAAAATAAGTATCCAGCGCACTATTAAGTGTTTCAGCACTTTCGCCTAGCTTTCCTTTGTAGCTTTCAATTTTACTAATTTGGGCAGCTACCTCATCGTGATGCTTAAGCCAGGCGTCATTGCTTTCATAAAGATCAGCTAAATTCCACTTATATTTTTCAGGAATTTCGCTTCTGTTGTTATACTGTGCAGATATTGAATTCATAGTGAAAACCATTAAAATAATTGATAACATTAATTTCATATTTCTTCCCCTATTATGAAAATTTCGTGGTATAAAATTAAAAATTATTGAAAGAATTTACACAGAAATTAGACGCAACAATTAAGAGAAAAATCCGCTAAAAATCCTACTGAAAACTAGGTACGACATGTAGCCTGACAGGCTTAATTTCACAACTATCGAGAACAATGTAAAGAAAAAAGAAGCAAATCCAACTTTCAAAGCCTCAGAGTGTTCTTTCCCAGCCATAAGTTCACCAACAAAAGCACCGATGAAAAGTCCTATTATCATTCCGAACGGAGGGAAAAATATTATGCCTAAAATCATTCCAATTATACCGAGTGTAATTCCCCTGCCTGAGGCATTAAAAAGTTTAGCACCAATTAAAGGTAATATATAGTCAAGTGCAAAAACGACGACCGTTATAATAAGAAGAATAATTAAAAGTCTATCAGTGTAAGGTTTGTCATAAAAATATTGGATGATGAGCAAAGCAATAAAACTCAGCGGAGGTCCCGGGAGGGCAGGAATAATGCAGCCGAGAATTCCAAGCAAAGAAATAATTATTGCGACGGTAACAATTAGTACGTCAATCATGATTAACTCAAACGAATAAGGGTTGAGAATTCAATATAATATTAGATTCAACAATTGAAAAGGTTAATAAATGTTATGTAACCTGTAATAAATTTGGCCTAATCAAACAATGCTAATCGTGCCGGATTTTCGAGATGCAGTTTAATTTCTTCAATATGCCTTTCGTTAGTTCTGTTTGGGGATAATTCAGGAAGTTCATCAAATCCGAAAAAACCAACTTCGGAAGTTTCATTGCTTGGTTTTGCTTCGCCGCCTGTTAATTCACAAAGGAAAACAACTTTAAACGCATGGAAAAGTTCGAGCCTTCTTTCAGCACTTCTGTTTGCATCAAACACACCTACTATTTTATTCACACTTATGTCGTAACCACTTTCTTCTTTTGTTTCTCGGATCGCTACTTCGGATGGATAGTCTCCAACATCAGCCCACCCCCCAGGCATTGCCCACCTACCGTCATCAATTTCTTTAACAAGTAGAATTTTATTTTCTTTAACAACTCCACTTCGAACATCAACTTTGGGTGTAGCATATCCCGGCTGAACCATTAATATTTTTTCAAGCGGCTGTTTTTCAAGATTTGTGTGTTCTGCAATTATTTCAGAAGCTAATTCAATTATTCGTTTATTTCTGTCTTCTTCATAATGGTTTTGACTAAATGTTAAACCTGTTTGCCCGAGTGCTTGAATCTCCCTTGCCCATTTTAACCATTGCGGTGTTTCGTCATTTCTTGTCATAATTCTTCCTTCATTGCAGATTCTAATTTACTTATTCGAAAAAGATACGGATCGTATTTATTCAGCGGGCATCCGCAAAACTTTGCAGGGCATTTTCCAATTTCACTGTCAAAATTTATTTCTGAATAAACATTCCCAATTTTCTTTTTAATTTGAAAACAAGGATAGACATCACCGCTTGAAAATACAACCCCGGAATTAAATCCTGCATTACATAGCTTCCCTTTTTGATAGTGATATTCTATTCTTTGCCTTTCAATGTTGAACAGCTTAATATCATTTTCGGAATAGCCGGCAGGGTAATCACTTTTTGAATATCTTCCAATAAACGGTGCTTTAGATAATTCAATATTATTTTTATTTAACAAAATTTCGCATTCCTCAATCACTTTTTTATATGGAGGATAAGCCACAGCTTCAGCAATCACATTAAAGTTTTTTTGTTTCAGCATGTGGAAATTGGTGATATAATTTTCAACCAAGCTTTTTTCTTTTAACTCAAACGGATGGAATGAAGCCTGGATAAATAAAACTCTATCAGGATCAACCTCATTTGCAAAATCAATTACTTTGGGCAAAATAACATTTGAGTTGATGGAAATATAATGTTCTTCTGTAATTATTTTACAAGCTTCAATAAAATTAGGAATTAAAAAAGGTTCTCCGCCGGTAAATCCAATTCTGAAAATTTTGCTAGTCTTTTTAAGTGTAGCTAAAAGCTCTTCAATTCTAATTTCTCTGAGTTCTTTTTTATTAACCGGAGTTTTACAGAAACAGTAAACACAGTCAAAGTTGCACTGACTTGTTAAGTTCCACTGAAGCCATACTCCATATTTTTTATCCCCGGGACTTTCGTAAGTCATAAACTAATTCAGCTCTTTCCTCCGAACAGGCATGGTCATACATCTACAACCGCCGCCGCCTCTTGATAATTCCGAGCTATCAATTGTGATAACATATTTATCATAACTTTTATAATCCACCTTACCGTTTATAACATCGCTTGCAGATATTATTTCATAACCGTGTTCATTCATTTCGTCAAGCGTGTAATTATTTCTGCCGTATCCTAAAATTTTACCGGGAGCCAAAGCAAAGAAGTTTGCGCCACTGTGCCATTGTTCTCGTTCTTGAATCCACTTATCTGATGTACCCCCGCAATAAATTGGCTCCACTTCAAAATTTATACCTTTCAAAACTTGCAGTATATTTTGCGCTTCATGAATTTTAACTTTATCGTTATCTATTTCAATATGGATAGTTTTATAATGGCTCGGGCTCAAAATAACAGGTTCGTAAATCATTACTTCGGATTGCGATAAAAATGTAAAAACCATATCCAGATGAATAAAAGATTCCGAAGTATCCGGCAACTCCTGCACAATCACATTTTTAATTTTATTTTCTCTTTTTATTTTGCTGAGAATATAGTCTATCCCCTGAGTTGATGTTCGTATACTGTTGCCAATTACTAAAGTATCCCTTCTTGCAACTTGAACATCGCCACCTTCGATTGAAATTTTGGAATCGGTATCAACTTCGTTCACGGGATTAAATGTCTGCACTTTTAATCTTGGATGATAATTAAAAATCGCCTCCATTATAAGCGCTTCCCTTTCACGCACAACATTGGCCATTTTGTTAATCAACACAAAGTCATTTATTGATGACGAAGCATCGCGCGTAAAGAAAAAGTTATGAAGAGGCTGTAAAGCATATTTATCAGTGCTTAAAAAATTGGTAAGAGTATCTTTTCTTAGCTCAACTCCTTCAATTAGCTGCTTTGCCAATTCTTCATTTGTTAAATTAATTATTTCAGCATCAAGGCAGAATGTGTTTTCATTTTTACAAATCTTAGCAAGCAAAGAACTTTTAACACTCTCGTTGTAAAGAATGTCACTTAACAAATCTTTTACTTCAAAAGTTTGTGTATGCATATCAAGAATTTTTCTGAATTGATTATACTCCCATGTAGCTTCGGATAAATTAAGTATATCACTGTACAAAGCACGTTCTGCACTTTTAGGAGTCATGTTCTCAACTTCAGGACCAGGACTGTGGATAATAACTGCTTCCAGTTCACCAATCTCGGAATTAACATTTATATCTATTTTCTTTTCATCAGCCATGACTTAACTTTTTTGATTGTTTTAACTTTCCCAAAATAAATATAAGCATATTTCTTAATTATTAAGTTTTTCTGCTTTTCTTTTTATATACTCTATCATTCCGCTGAAAATTATTTTGTGCAAGAAATAAATCGAATACCAGTATAGTACTCCGAACAGTCCCTTGGGTTCGTAAAATGCGGTTTGATTCAATATTAATTTATTCTCCTTAATTTCTTTAATTGTAAATTGCAACCATGCCTTACCAGGTAGCTTCATTTCGGCTCTAAGTCTTAAAAGTTCATTTGGTATCAATGCCTCAACACGCCAAAAATCAAGCGGATCTCCAACAATTAATGAATCGGAGTTTCTTCTTCCCCTGCGCATTCCTACTCCTCCAAATAGCCTGTCAAGCAATCCTCTTGCCTGCCAAAGGATATTCGCATACCAACCATTTTTCCCGCCAAGTTTTTGAATTACACTGAATAATTTTTCCTTTGTCGTTTCAACTTCAATCTCTCTTTTTTCTACTATCATTCCCTCTATCTGGCTTAGGTTAACAGGATGATAATTTCCTGGATTAGTGCTTGAGATAGCGCTTGACCAAATTGTTTCAACTTGTCCCTCTTTTTCCCTATTGAGTGCTAACTTTACAGCATCATTATAACCGATAGGTTGAAGCTTGAAAATTTCTCTAGCTTTATCATCATTTACAATTATTTCATTTTTTAATCCTTCGATTAGCGGACGCGCAATATAATTTGGTATTGGGGTAACAAGGTCTACCCAGTAAGAGGATAGTCTTGGTGTTAACACCGGAAAATTAATCATAAATCTTTTTAATCCTCTAATCCTGGCATAAATCATCATGAGTTCTCTATAAGTTAAAATATCGTCGCTACCTATTTCAAATATTCTGTCGGTTGAGTTTATATTTTCTATCGACTCAATTAAGTATCTCAAAACATCACGAACAGCTATAGGCTGCGTTTTGGTTTTCACCCATTTGGGACAAATCATAACCGGAACACGCTCAGCAAGATACCGCATCATTTCAAAAGATAAACTTCCCGAGCCTACAATCATTCCAGCTCTGAATTCTGTTACAGGAACACCAGACTGCCGAAGCATTTTCCCTGTTTGTTGCCGGCTAGATAAATGTGTTGAAAGATTATCATCTTTACTACCAAGTCCGCCCAAATAAATAATTCTCTTAACACCATGTTCTCGTGCTCTCTTTGAAAAGTTTTCAGCAGCCTTTAAGTCAATATCTGCAAATTCTTTCTCGCCGGCAGACATTGAATGAATTAAATAATAAGCTACATCAACATCTTTCAATACCGTATCAATCGAATCAAATTTAGTTACGTCGCCATAAACTACTTCAGCATTTTCCCAACGCCCTATTACCCGGTTAATATCCCTTGCCATACATCTTACATTATAGCCTTTTTCAATGAGCCTTGGGACTAAACGTCCGCCTATATATCCGGTAACACCTGTTACTAAAACATTCATTTCAATTTCTGTTGTGATTTCTGATACATTTTTACAGACATGTGAATGTAATCAATTACAAAAACAAACTAATAAATTATATTTCAATCAAATTTATTTGAGTACTACTTTATAAAGTAGATATTCCGAAGATCTCCATAAAGGCTAAAGATGAAATCCGGTGCAAGCCGGATTTTTTATGTAACTATAAATTTTTTATAACTATTTTCTTAACTGCCTCTATCCAATCATCTTTGTCGTTTAGACTTTCAACAAGCTGAACTTTTTCGCCACCGTGTTCTTTGAACAGTTCATCATATTCCTCTCCAATTTCTATAGTTGTTTCAAGGCAGTCAGCCACGAACGCCGGACTGAATATTAATAATTTCTTAGCGCCTTCATTTGCTTTTTGGATAACTACTTTATCGGAAAACGGCTCAAGCCATTTTTTATCAAGCCTTGATTGAAACGCAACTGTATATTTTTCTTCAGGTATGTTTAATTTATCAGCAATTAGTTTTGTAGTCGAAAAGCACTGAGCTCTGTAACAATATTTGTTTCCTTCGTTAATTGGTTTGCAGTTCAGTATATCACATGTGTAATTTGGAGAATGTACATTATTTAGCTGCCTGGTTGGAAGGCCGTGGTAGCTAAAGATAACATGGTCATAGTCGTCTATGTTATGCTGTGAACCCCTAGCAACAAAAGTATCAATGTATGATTCATCATTATGAAATTCACTGATGATTTTTAATTCTGGAATCACAGTCCACTTACTTATAAGTTCCATTGCCCTATCAATCGCTGAACCCGTAGAAGCACTTGCATACTGTGGAAAAAGAGGAAAGACTATAATTTTCTTATACTTCTTTTTCTCCATCTTTTCTAAAATTCCTTTAAGATTTGGATTTTTATATCGCATACCTAACTCAACTTCAAAATCATTACCAAGCCGGGTTTGTAATTTCTCTTTTAAATTTTCACTGTAGAAAAGTAAAGGCGATCCGTTTTCTGTCCACAGCTCTTTGTAAACTTTTGCCGATTTAGGAGCTCTGAAAGGAACTATAATTAAGTTTACTAATATTTTCCTCAGCAACCATGGAATGTCGATCACACGCGGATCGTTTAGAAATTCAAAAAGATATTTACGAACATCACCAACACTTGGACTGTCGGGGGTTCCTAATTGTATAAGCAATACTGCAGTTTTCGAAGACATATCTTTCCCTCTGACTCAATAATTATTTTATTTATTTGATTAATATAAATATCAAATACATTTATTTAACAAAAAGTTCATTTGAATTAAATAATTATTTAATTGCTATCTTTGGTTGGATACAATAAAAGTGGGTAGCAGCTAAGTTCGCATAATCTATAAAATAAGTTAAAGCTGTACAAAAATTTATTGTACAGCTCGTGAAAACTATTCTGCTCTCAGAGTATTAATCGGATTTGTTTTTGCGGCTCTAAATGCCTGATAAGAGACAGTAGTTAATGCGAAAATAATTGTAACTGCTGCGGATACTACAAATGGCATAAAATCAATATCGATTCTATATGCAAAATTATTCAGCCACTGCTCCATTGCATAAAATGCGACCGGCCAGGCAATAATATTTGAAACGATAAGCAGGAGAGTAAAATCTTTAGATATTAACTGAACAATTTTTGATTCAGTGGCACCAAGTACTTTCCTAATTCCGATCTCCTTTCTTCTCTGCTCAGCCATAAAAGAAGCTAAACCGAATAATCCTAAACAGCCGACAAATATTGCGATGATAGAAAAGAAAATAAAAATCTTACCTAGCCTCACTTCGCTCAAATATAATTGATTAAATTTTTCATCCAGAAAATAATATTCGATCGGGTTTGCCGGAACGAATTCTTTCCATTTGCTTTCAATAAAATCAATTGTATTAAAAACATTATCGGAATTCAATTGAACTAAAAAGAAACTGTAGCTTCGAGGATTCATGTGAAAAACAGTTGGTTCAATATCCTGGTGCAAAGAATTAAAATGAAAATCTTTAACGACTCCGACAACTTGACCACTTTTTCCCATCTCAACTACTTCCAAAGTTTTGCCCAATGCATCTTTCGCTGAGCTAAGTCCGTACAAATTAACAGCAGATTCGTTTATTATAAAAGAAGTTGAATCTGATATAAAATTTTTAGAATAATTTCTGCCCGCCGCTAAATCTATCTTTAATGTTTCAATAAAGTTTTCATCAATTTCAATTGTCTTTAAAGTTTGCACTTCAGAATCACTTTGGTTTTCATAGCGAATAGAATATCGCGACGTATTCCTACCGGGGACACTACTTGACAGGGCTGCATTATTAATATATGGGTTTGTTATTAACTCTTCTCTAAATGTATTTTCATTAAATCCTTCTTCATCTGAGTTTAATGTAATTACTAGAACATTATCTTTATCAAAGCCAAGATTCTTATTTCTAAAAAAATCAAGCTGGTCATAAACAATTCCGGTACCGATAAGCATTATGATAGTAACCGTAAATTGAGACACTATTAATACTTTCCTCAAAATAACATTTCTTGAAGCGGATGATAATTTTCCCTTCAATACTTTTGATGGAAGCAATGATGATAGGTAAAAAGCAGGATAACTTCCTGAAATAATACCAATAAGTAAAGTTATTATTAATAAGATGGGAATAACAATTGCGTTAGTTAAATATCCAACTGATAATTGTTTCCCGGCAATATCATTAAATATCGGAAGCGATAATTCAATTAAAAATAGTGCAACAAACAACCCCGCCATTCCTATAATTATTGATTCCGTTAGAAATTGAGAAACCAAACTATTTTTTTGAGCACCTAGTACTTTTTTAATTCCAACTTCTTTTGCTCTGCCTGCAGATTTTGCTGTTGCAAGATTCATATAATTAACTGCAGCTATCAGCAGAATGGAAACAGCGACAACTGCTAAAATAAATAGGTAACTTTTATTCCCTGTCGGTGAAGGTTCGAATAATATGTTATTTGTTAAATGAATATCGGTTAAAGGCTGCAAAAATATTCCAAGAGACTTAGCAGTTTCTTCATCAAAATGTTTACTTAAAAATTCGGGCATTTTACTTTGAAGAGATTCGATATTTGCATTATTATTCAACAGCAAATAAGTAAAATAAGCATGTAAGTTCCAGTTTTCCGCATGCCCAGGCAATGTTCTTTCAAGTGAATTTATCGAACCCAAAAGGTTAATCCTTATGTGCGAGTTTTTTGGGCTATCTTCCATTACACCGGAGACAACATAATCTGCATACTCTGTCTTTGGTCCTATTCTTAAAGTAACTGATAATGATTTACCAATCGGGTCTTCTTCACCGAAATATTTTTGAGCTATGGATTCACTAATTACCAACTGATTTGGCTGCTTAAGGGCTGTTCCAGGATTGCCCAGCAACATTTTTACTGAAAATACATCGAAGTATTCATTATCTGCCCATGCCATATCAGCTTCATAAAAAACCTTGTTTTCTTTTTTATTTTCAATTAAAGCTTGTCGACCGGCCGGTTTTATAATTCTAACTTGATTAATTATCTCGGGGAATTCTTCAACTATTGCAGGACCCACAGGGGCAGAGGTAATAGCATACTTTGTTTCAACGTTTGAAGACTTATCTACCAAAACTGTTCTGTATATATTTGAAGAGTTTTTGTGAAAAGCATCATAACTGCCCTCATCAATTACCCATAGCATTAAAATCACAAAACACGAAATGCCAACTGAAAGGCCAAGTATATTTATAACTGAATAGATTTTATTCTTTGCTAGATTTCTCAAAGAAACTTTTACGTAGTTTTTAAACATGTTCGCACGCCTTTTTCTTAACTCGACGCTTTGTCTTAATATATGTTCTGACGTTTAATCGTTAATTAGACCGTTCACTGCATTTTTCTTCCTACTGCATAAGATTCATCTATTACAGCGTCAGAACGCATTTCAATTTTTTCATCGGGGAATGAATCATTTAATTTAAAATTCGTTACCAAATGCATTCCGTACAAATTTTCGCCTTTCGCATCATAAGTTTGATAAGTTAGAGGAACAACCATCCCATTAATATTTTCAAAGTTATCATTCACCCTTAAAAACGGCGGCATGGATTTAACTTCTTTCGGCATTTTCATCATATCCAGCATGAATGCATATGTAACAATATATTTTGTAGCTTTTAATAGGTAAGTCTCTTTATCAATATATAGGATTTGATATTTCTCCGGTGCATGACCGGCTTCGGATTTGTAGGTTAACCTTACTGTGTAGTATTCTTTATTGTCAATTGGTAGAACAGCTTTGCCAGGTTTACCATAAATCATGTAAGGCATTTGCGATAACCATGGCAGGTTTATATGTGAAGAATGATGAGCCATTCTCCATTTTTTGGGGTTACCGCCTTTTGAATTTATGCTCCAGGTTTTCTCGCCGTCCGAAATTATTTCACTATTTTCGAGCGGCATATACATATAACCTTTACCGGATTTTAGATCAACAGTAGTATATTCAACTCTCCAAATATCCCAATCTGACATTCCTTTTTGCTTCGGGATACTTGGCAAGTACATAGTTAAATCAAAACTAATTGATTCTGCTTCTTCCCACTTATCATACCCCCCGTGAGCCTCAACCATTTTTTGAATTAATTCTTTTGCCTCAGTTGATTTGTATTCAGGATCACTTCGAACTGACATGAATGAGAATGCAAATAGAAACGCCAATAAAAACGACTTTAAATTATTTAAATAATTAGACATAGTATTCCCCCTTTATTTTTGAGAATACCAGTTTATTACATTTTAGGAAGGAAATCGTTCTAATACATGCAAGAGAACCAATTATTTATGAATTAAAACCATTTTTTGTATGATTAACTTCATGAAAGTATCTTTAATTAAGATTTTCCTAAATATTCGTTTACGTATTCCGCTGTTGCACGGCCTTCGTTAATTGCCCAAACAACAAGTGACTGCCCTCTTCGCGAATCACCGGCAGCAAAAACTCCATATACATTTGTCATATTCTTTTCATTTGTTTCGATGTTTCCTCTTGCATTCAGTTCAATATCAAAACCGGATAGTAATTTATTCTTTTTTGGGCCTGTAAATCCTAGTGCCAATAAAACTAAGTCGGTTTCTATTTCAAATTCAGAATTTGGAATTTCTACCATGTGAGGTCTTCCATTGTTAGTAGTGCTTTTAATGAACTCAACTCTGACAGCGTGCAATTTTTTTACTGACCCGTTTTCACCTGTAAATCTCTTCGTAAGAATGCCGTAATATCTTTCAATTTCCTCTTCTTGTGAGGTAGATGTCCTTTCTATAAAGGCCAATTGAGGCTAAGGATTATGTGCACTTATTTCTTTAGGCGGCTTAGACAG
>CAJHYN010000205.1_pt1 | contig 21608 bp, 18 predicted proteins | sample 9198641 | NCBI WGS metagenome assembly CAJHYN01 (sample SAMEA7708370, study PRJEB35096) | sediment metagenome | biome: marine neritic benthic zone biome [ENVO:01000025]; feature: sediment [ENVO:00002007]; material: shallow marine sediment [ENVO:03000034] sea grass bed [ENVO_01000059] ... | reverse complement strand
CTAGTAATGAAGGCGAAAGTAAAAATTGGTTTGACGAATTAGATGCTGATTTAAGTATTGCAGTTCCTGGAAGCTGGAATGAACAGCTAGAAGCAGATGGACTTATGCATTACATAGGTACAGCATGGTATTCAAAAAATTTTTTTCTACCGTCTAATTATGAAAATAAGAAAGTCTGGGTAAGAGTTGGATGCGCGGATTTCTACTCTAAAGTATGGATAAATGGTAAGTATCTTGGTGAAAATCTGGGAGGCTATTTGCCATTTGATTTTGAACTAACTGATTTTGTTAATTTCGGGTTAGATAATACATTGACTCTACTTGTCAACAATGAACTAAATTCCGATACTATTCCTCAGGGAATTACATCCGAAGATTACCATAAAGAAAAAAGATTAAGGGAGGAAACATATCCTCCCGCACGCTTTGATTTTTCCCCGTACGGAGGGATTCAAAGACCGGTGTTTATTTATTCCACTCCAGCTGATTTTATTGATGATATAAGAGTGGATACTGCGATTAAAAGCAAAGATGGTGTTGTAAAGGTTAATGTTAAAACGAACACCGACAAAGAATTAGTTGGAAGAGTAACAATACAAGGGGATGATTCAATCACTTCCTGTACTGCTCCAATAAAAAATAAATTAGGCAAATGCGAAATATTTGTTTCTAATTGTAGATTATGGTCAACCGAAGATCCTTTCCTATATGATTTAAAAGTAGAGTTGACGGATAATAACGAAGTAGTAGATGTTTATTCAACGGAATTCGGAATAAGGGAAGTGAAAGTTGATGGCTATAAGATACTCTTAAATGGGAAAGAAGTATTTTTGAAAGGTTTCGGTAAGCACGAGGATTTTCCTGTTTTAGGCAAAGCTTTTAATTGGGCTGTTATAGTCAAGGACTTTTCATTGATGAAGTGGATGAATGCCAACTCGTTTAGAACATCGCATTATCCCTATGCGGAAGAATGGATTGAATATGCTGATAGAAACGGTTTTCTGGTAATTGATGAAGTCCCTGCAGTTAGTTTGGATTTTAGAAAAGTAACCGACAAAACCCTCAAGAACCACAAGGAATTTTTGCGTAAGTTAATCGAGCGGGATAAAAACCATCCTTCTGTAATAATGTGGGCTACCGGTAATGAACCCAACTTAGTTGGGGAACCTACATATTATGAGGGATCGGGTGATAGGTACTGGAAAGAAATCTATGAATACACAAAATCACTTGACGACTCAAGGCCGACTACCATACCAAATTGTCAACGTGCAGGGACAGATGATCCTGTTTTCAAATACAGCGATGTTTGCTCGATAAACAGGTACTATGGTTGGTACGAAAATCCAGGACATCTTGAAACAGCTGTTAAACGAATGGAAGAAGAGATGGATACTATTGCTGAAAAATATGGTAAACCGATTTTTGTTACGGAGTTTGGAACCGACACAATGCCGGGAATGCACTCAGTGGCAGAACAAATGTTTACTGAAGAGTATCAATCTCAATTCTTGAAAATGTATTGCGATTTAATTGAATCAAAAGAATATTGTATTGGCGAGCATGTTTGGAATTTTGCTGATTTTAAAACTCCTCAGCATTTCAGAAGAGTTGTTGTAAATCTGAAGGGGGTATTTACCCGCGACAGAAATCCAAAATCCTCTGCCTTTGTATTAAAAGAAATATGGTCAAAAATTAAATAACTATTAAAGAAATTCTATGTTTGGATTATCCTTTCTTGATTTAACTGTAATACTTGCCTATGTATTAGTTATTGTTTACATGGGTTGGTATACAAAGCGTAAAGTTGCCACTTCCGGAGACTATTTTATGGGCGGAAGAAAAGGCAGCAAACTTATGATGATTGCAAATGCGTTCGGGGCCGGAACACACACCGACCAAGCTATTGCTGTTTCCGGGGCAACTTATCAAATAGGTCTTGCCGGTATTTGGTACCAATGGATTTGGTTATTTGCTACTCCGTTCTATTGGATTTTAGCACCAATATTCAGGCGGGTCCGTTATGTAACAACCGGTGATTTTTTTGAGGAACGCTATGGTGTCAAACTGGGAGTTGCATACACCATTATGGGAATACTCTTTTTTATGATTAATCTTGGTTTGATTCTTAAAGGGACTGGAACTGCAATTGAAGCAGTAACGAAAGGGGCCTTATCAACTGAGGTTATTGTAATTACATTAACGGTTTTTTTCCTGGGATATAGTGTTCTCGGAGGTTTGGTCTCTGCTTTAATTGTAAATCTTATTCAGGGTATGTTTATTCTTGTATTGTCATTCCTGTTGATCCCCTTTGCATTAAATGCTGCCGGTGGAATGAGTGAAATAAAATCCAGTCTTCCTGATTATATGTTTAGTTTTGTTGCTCCTGAAGAGGTGACGCTCTTTTTTATAATTATGGTAATTATAAACGGATTAGTCGGAATTGTTGTACAGCCTCACCACATGGCTGTTGGCGGTGCAGGAAAAACCGAAGTTGGTTGTAGAACAGGATGGACTTACGGTAATTTCACAAAAAGGTTTGCAACACTTGGCTGGGCGTTTGTTGGAGTTTTTGCTGCAGCTTTGTTTCCCGGTTTGGAAAACGAAAACCGCGAACTTGCTTTTGGAACGGCTGTTGCAAATCTACTTCCTTCCGGTTTTGTAGGTTTAATGGTTGCTGCTATGGCTGCAGCTGTTTTGGCGGCCTGCCATAATTATATGGTTGGTGGATCTGCTCTGTTTACACGAAATATTTATTACAAGATTCTTAAAGAGAAGTTACCGCAGGAAAAAGAATTAAGATTAGCAAGAATAGCGTCGGTTATAATTGTACTTGGAGGCGTATCAATTGCTCTGACTATTCCTACAGTTGTTCAAGGCGTTAAATACTTGTGGCAGATTACCGCATATTTTGGTATTGCTTTCTGGGGAGCAATAATGTGGAAACGGGCAAACCGTCAAGCTGTATGGGCTAGTGTTATAGTAACAATAATTGTAACTTTCATAACAGGACCTTATTTTTCATTTGGTTTTGGATGGGCTATTGAATATCAAATAGCTGCTTATTTGCCAGCCGGTATTTTAACATTTGTTATTGTGGCATTTTTAACAAAGCCTGAATCAAACAAAATATTAGATAAATTCTATGCTTTACTTCACACACCTGTTGGAGAGGAGCACAAGCTGAAAGAAAAAGGTGTAGATATTATGCTAGAAGGACAATCTGAAATTTCTGAAAAGGAAAAAGAAATTGAGTCTCTAGAAGAAAACGGACACAGTCTTTTGGTTGTTGATTTTCTTTCATTAAAAAAGAAGTTTTCTTTTAAGCGCTATAGAATTGATATTAACGGTTTTGCCTGGGCTATGTTTTTTGTAATTATTATTTTTGCAATTGGAATTTTAGTTGCTAATTTAGGTTGAATGTAAAAGGAAGAGTATGATTATTCGTTATGGGAAGTTTCTTCTTCTTTTAATTACTTTGTTTATGTACTCATGTTCCGGTGATTCATCGGTAAAAAAGATTAAGATTGGGCACGGTTTAGATCAAACTCACCCTGTCCATTTGGCAATGGAGTATTTAGCCAAACGTGCTCATGAGAAATCTAACGGTAAACTTCAGATTAGTGTTTATCCGAGTCAGCAACTTGGCACGGAAAGGGAACTCCTTGAGTTGCTTCAAATAGGAAGTTTGGGAATGACAAAAGTTTCAGAAGCAGTGCTGGAAGGATTTGTCCCGGATTTTAAGGTATTTAGCTTACCATTTATTCTCCGTAATGATGAACATAAATTCAAAGTATTTGAAGGCGATATTGGGAAAGAACTTTTGGAAAGTCCTCAAAAATTCTGGCTTCGAGGTTTATGTTTTTATGATGCAGGCAGTAGAAGTTTTTATACAAAAAATAAGCCGGTCCTTCATCCGGATAGCTTGGTTGGATTAAAAATAAGAACACAGGAAAGTGCAACATCTGTCAAAATGGTTAATGCACTTGGAGGTTCTGCAACGCCTATTTCTTGGGGTGAATTGTATACATCTCTTCAGCAAGGAATTGTAGATGGAGCAGAAAACAACCCGCCAAGCTTTTATTTATCAAGGCACTATGAGGTCTGTAAATATTACTCATTGAACGAGCATACAGCTGTTCCGGATGTTTTGTTAATCAGCACAATTATTTGGAATGATCTTTCCCTCCAGGAGCAGCAATGGTTGCAAGAAGCAGCATTGGAGTCCTATGAATATCAAAAAGAATTGTGGAAGAAATCTTCTCAAGAAGCATTAGACGCAGTTCAAGCTGCCGGTGTAGAAGTAATATACCCTGAAAAAAGCTCGTTTGTAGAAAAGGTGCAGCCGTTAATTGAAGAGTTCAAAAGTGAACCTGAAATATATGATTTAATCCAAAGAATAAAAGCCGTTCAATAACATGCAGAAAATAAAAGAAATAATTGATGTAATATTAAAGTGGATTCTTGTTGTTATTATGGGCGCAATGGTTATAAACGTATTGTGGCAGGTATTCACAAGATTTGTTTTACAGGATCCAAGCTCATTTACTGAAGAACTTGCCAGGTATATGCTTGTTTGGATAGGTATACTGGGGGCAAGTTACGTTGCCGGCCAAAAGATGCATCTGGCTATTGACCTTCTATCAACAAAGTTAAGTGCAAAATCAAAAATATATCTTGAATTATTTATTGAGTCAAGTGTATTGTTATTTTCTCTTACTGTTATGGTTATTGGTGGTGTCAGACTTGTTTATGTCACCTTAACCTTAGATCAGATTTCAGCCGCTTTACAAATACAGCTTGGGTATGTGTATTTAGTTTTGCCTATTAGCGGAGTCCTTATAATTTTTTATTCTCTATACTACATTGCGAAAAGCATTAAAGAATTGAAAAAATCAAATTGAGAGAAAACAAATATTCATAAAATTAAAGTTATTCAATGGAAGTTCTTGAAGTAACCGTTTTAGTTGTATCGTTTGTCATTCTTCTTTCTGTCGGAGTTCCAATATCTTTTAGTATTGGGATTTCAAGTTTATTAACAATGCTCTTCAGTATTAATACCATTCCATCAGTTACTACGGTGGCGCAAAGAATGGCGACTGGTATTGATAGTTTTGCCTTGCTTGCTATTCCTTTTTTTATTCTCGCAGGGCAATTAATGAATAGCGGCGGTATAGCAAGAAGGTTGATAGACCTGGCAAAAGTTATTGTTGGTAGATTACCAGGAGGATTAGCATTTGTAAATATAATGGCTGCTATGTTATTCGGTGCAATATCCGGTTCTGCTGTTGCTGCTGCTTCTGCCATTGGCGGTTTTATGACCCCGGTTATGGAAAAAGAAGGGTACAATAAATCATTTTCTGCTGCTGTGAATATTACATCTGCAACAACTGGTTTGATAATTCCGCCCAGCAATATACTTATAGTTTATTCTCTAGCGAGCGGGGGTGTGTCAATAGCAGCATTATTTTTGGCTGGTTATCTTCCGGGAATTATTATTGGTCTTTCACTAATGGTTGTAGCCTTTGTATATGCAAAAAGAAATAACTACCAAGTTACTGTTAACTTTACTTTAAGTTATGCAGTTAAAAAATTTTTTGATGCTATCCCAAGTTTGCTTTTAATAGTTATAGTAATAGGAGGTATTGTAGCAGGATACTTTACAGCAACTGAGGCTTCAGCTATTGCTGTTTTATATGCTTTTATGTTAAGTGTCTTAGTTTATAGGGAAATTAAAATTAAAGACCTTCCGCAAATACTATTGAGCAGCGCTTCTACAACCGCAATAGTAATGCTTTTAGTTGGTACATCAATGGCAATGTCGTGGGTTATGGCTTATGAAAATATTCCCCAAAATGTAGCTGAAGCTTTATTAACTCTGTCTAGTAATCCTCTAGTAGTAATGATTATAATAAATTTTGTACTTCTTTTTGTTGGTACGTTTATGGACATGACCCCTGCAGTATTGATATTTACCCCGATATTTTTACCTGTTGCAATTCAATTGGGTGTTGATCCAATACACTTTGGAATAATATTAGTCATGAATTTGTCCATTGGGTTGTGTACTCCACCTGTAGGCAGTGTTTTGTTTGTAGGATGTTCTGTTGCCGGTTTATCAATTACAAAGGTAATTAAACCTCTTATCCCGATGTTTATTGCAATGATTATATCATTATTACTAGTTACATATATTCCTGATTTAAGCTTATTTATTCCACGAATATTTGGATATTAAAACTCTATCCAATATCTTAATCTTGTTATTGCTCTTTATTATATCGGATTATGAAACAGATTAAAACTCTAGGCAAGATTAAATTTCTGTTGAAAGTAGATAAATAAATTTATTTGTATATTATTAGAATAAGAAACTTTTAGTTCACTTGTAGACTTTTTTTTATACTTACTAAGAAATAATCGATATAAATATAAAGAGACTTCAATGAGAAACCATTTAATAACATTTTCTGTTGCAATTCTAATATCATTATCAGCATGCAGTCGTAATGATAATGAACTTCAAGAAAGCATATCTCTTAAAGTAACAAATCCAATTGATGAAGTCAGAAAAGACGCTTTTATAAGTCTGGAAATAAAAGAGTTAAAAAAACTTGCTGCTGATTTCAATGGAAATGCTTTTGAGGTATTTGATAATAATAGAGAACTTGCAAGTCAGCTTGAAGATAAGGACCTGGACGGTAAATCTGATGTAATTTCTTTTGTGACAGACTTGAAGCCAAATGAAACAAAAGAAATTCAGATCAAGTATTCGAAAACCGGTGAGGTAAAGCATAATTATAAAAATAGAACTTATGCAGAACTCGGCATTAAAACAGATTATGAATTAACCGAAGGAAAGTACACGGGGGGCAGATTTGAAAATGTTTCTTCTTTTCGAGTCCCTAATGACCACGTTGATCATAATGCGTTATTTAAGTATGAAGGTCCCGGTTGGGAATCCGAGAAGGTTGGTTACCGCTTTTATCTCGATTGGAGGAATGCACACGATATCTTCGGCAAGAAAGTTAATGATCTGATTATCTCCGAGGTAGGTAAAAATGATCTAGGCTGGGAAAACCATTCTTATCACGAAATGGCGGAGTGGGGAATGGATATTTTTAAAGTGGGTAATTCCCTTGGTATTGGTTCAATTGCTACTCTCTATAATAACCAAATTGAAAAGATATCTAAAACGGATAGTATTTATTGGGAGTTATTGAGCAATGGCCCCGTTAAGTCTGAATTCCAAACATCATATTATGGGTGGCTTGTTGGAGAAAACAATGTTGATTTATACAGCCGAATTTCAATTACTGCTGGGAGTAGATTAACAGAAGTAAATCTTATAATCAGTAATGATTTGGAAAACATTGTTACTGGCCTAGCGAAACATGAAGGAGTTGAATTCATGAGCTCGAGTAATGAAGAAGGCTGGCAGTATATTTCACTTTACGGAAAACAGTCATTAGCCGGTGATAATCTTGGCATCGCATTATTTTATAAAAAAGACGATTTGATAAAATTCTCTGAAGATGATCTAAACTATTTTGTGGAATTAAAGCCAAAAGAAAATAAAGTAAAATATTGCTTTGCTGCTGCTTGGGAGCAGGAACCAAACGGTATAGAAAGCAAAGATGAATTTATTGATTATTTAAATGAAACTATTTCTGGACTGAATAACCCTGTAATTGTGAGTTATAAGTAGAGAAAAAAATAAATTAGAGATTCATAAAAGTTATTCAGTATCCGTTAAAAAATAGAATTTATTTGCTGCCAAGAAAATATTATAAATAAAATACAAGAGGGAGTTATGGAAGTAAGATTTTCACCTGATGCTGATGGATTTAAGAGGATGTCGACAGATGAATTAAGGAAAACGTTTTTGATAGATTCACTGTTTGAAAAAAACAAAATCCCAACGGTTTATTCTGACATTGACAGATCGATAACAGGTTCCGTTGTTCCTTCAGGTAAAACCTTGAAACTCACTGCCTCAAAAAAAGAAATGGCAGCAAAATATTTTGCAGAAAGAAGAGAGATCGGGATAATTAACATTGGTAATAAAGGGACCATTAAAGTTGACAATAAAAAATATGCGATGGAACACAAAGATGCATTATACATTGGCAGAGGTTCAAAGAGTATTGAATTTGCCAGCTACAATGGCAAAAAGCCTGCAATGTTTTATTTTGTCAGCTATCCTGCTCATAATGAATACCCGGTGCAGCACATTAAGTTTTCTGAGTCAACACCTGTAAAATTAGGCTCATTAAAAGAATCAAACCAGCGGACTATTTATAAATATATTCATCCTGGAACTATGCCTACTTGCCAATTAGTAATGGGTTTGACAGAACTTGATGAAGGTAGTGTGTGGAACACCATGCCTCCACATACTCATCAGAGAAGATCGGAAGTATACATGTATTTTAATTTAGGTAAAGAGGGTTTGGTTTTACACCTATTGGGAGAGCCAACTGAAACAAGACATATAATTATTAGAGATAAGCAAGCGGTGTTATCAACAAGCTGGTCATTGCATTCAGGTGCAGGGACAAAAAATTATTCATTTATATGGGCGATGGGTGGTGAGAACCAAGAGTTTGATGATATGGACTGGATTAAAATGAAAGAACTTAAATAGAGGATACAAATGATACTAGATAGTTTTAAGCTAAATGGGAAAACAGCTCTTGTTACCGGCTGTAAAAGAGGAATCGGCAAAGCAATGGCTGTTGGCTTAGCAGAAGCCGGAGCTGATATAATTGGTGTTAGTGCTACACTTGAAAAGTCAGATAGTGATGTTGAAAAAGAAGTAAAGAATGTCGGTAGAAATTTTAAAGCCTATACTTGTGATTTTTCGAACAGGGAAGAACTCAATGGATTTATTATAGATGTCAAAAATGATTTTCCGAAAATTGATATACTAATAAACAACGCCGGTACAATTCTTCGCAAACCGGCTGAAGAACACCCTGATGAATATTGGGATAAAATTATTGAAGTAAATCTAAACTCACAATTTGTATTGACACGTGAGATCGGCAAAGAGATGGTGAAAAGAGGATACGGTAAAATTGTATTTACTGCTTCCTTACTTTCCTTTTTAGGGGGTATTACTGTTCCTGGTTATGCTGCTAGTAAAGGTGGTATAAAACAATTAACAATGTCTTTTGCAAATGAATGGGCATGTAAAGGAGTAAATGTAAATGCTATTGCACCCGGTTATATAAGAACCGATAACACACAGGCACTGCAGGATGACCCTGTTAGAAACAGGCAAATACTTGAAAGAATTCCGGCAGAAAGATGGGGAGAACCTCAAGACTTTAAAGGTGCAGCAGTTTTTTTGTGCTCGGATGCATCAAAATACGTGAACGGAACAACACTTTTAGTTGACGGTGGATGGATGGGAAGGTGACACATACATGGAGGTACCATGAAAGATATATTTATAATAATCTTTGTTTCTCTATTTGTTTTTAATTGTTCCTCATCATTACTTTCTCCTCCTGTTTTGATAAACGGGAGTAAACCTTATTACCCCTTAGAAGCAAAATTAAAAGGTGCTGAGGGAGCAGTCGACTTATTATTGGAAGTATCGAAAAAAGGTGATGTAAAAAATGTAAAAATCGAGAAAACTTCCGGTTACAAAGTTTTGGATATAGCTGCAGTCAATTACGCAGAGAATTTAAAATTTAAGCCTGCGTTTGCTGATGATAAACCGGCGAATGTTTGGGTTACCTGGAAAGTTAAGTTTCAAAGTGAAGAAGTGTCTGATGAATTAGGTGATGAAGCTTTGTTCGACGTTTTAGTTTTTACAAAAACCACTGAATATAGACATCAAACAATTCAGGATGGGATAACAGCTTTAGAAGTACTAGCGAAGGAAAATTACTTCAACGTAGACTTTACATCAGATTCTACTTTGTTTAACAGGGAAATTCTTAAAAATTATCAGGTAGTTATATTTCTAAACACAAGCGGAAATGTCTTAAATAAAGAACAGGAAACAGCATTTCAGGAATTTATAAATAATGGCGGCGGGTTTGTTGGTGTCCATAGTGCTATTAACACCGAATATGATTGGGGATGGTATGGTGATTTGATAGGCGCTTATTTTGATGATCATCCTAAAATTCAGAAAGCAACTATCGATGTATTAAATAAAAACCATATCGCAACTAAACATCTTCCCGACAATTGGGAAAGGGTTGATGAGTGGTATAACCTAAGAGCACCCCTTAAAGAAAGTGTGAAAGTATTAGCCGCGCTAGATGAAAATACTTATGAAGGCGGAAAACATTACGACGTACATCCTTTTACATGGTATCACGAATATGATGGCGGCAGGTCGTGGGTTACAATTGGAGGACATACAAAAGAGAGTTACCGGGAAGTTTTGTTTCTTCAGCATCTTTTAGGCGGAATTAAATATGCTGCCGGATTTAATAACAATCTTTAATTTTATAGGATTTTGAAATCAATTTTAATGAAAATAGAAAGGTATAAAAATGGCTTTTACATTACAAATAGGTGATAAAGCACCTGACTTTAACTTACCTGCAACTAATGGTAAGACTTATCAGCTTTCTGAATTTGCTAATGCAAATTACCTTGTAGTATTTTTCACTTGCAACCATTGTCCATATGTTAAGAATTCCGATGAAGTCACTCGAAAGACAGTAGAGAAATATACACCCAAGGATGTAAAATTTGTAGGTATTAATTCAAACAGCAAAAATACATATGAAGAAGACAGTTTTGAAAACATGATAAAAAGAATGAACGAGCACAAATTTCCATGGTTATACCTTCATGATGAATCTCAGGAAATTGCGCTTGTTTACGGAGCATTAAAAACACCTCATTTTTATGTGTTCGATAAAGATAGAAAACTGGTTTATACCGGTCGTGCAGTAGATAGCCCGCGCGATACCTCTAAAATGACTGTCAATGACCTGGAGAACGCCTTGGATGAACTTCTTGAAGAAAAGCAGCTAAGTATTCCGGTTACTAATCCAATAGGATGCAATGTAAAATGGGAAGGCAAAGATGCACATTGGATGCCCGCCGATGCATGTGATCTTGTTTAAACTGTCTTCGCGGAACCTTTTACTATGTGGAATTATTTTCTAATCACAAAGAATTATCTTGGAAGAATACTCTGTGCTTACAGTAGTGTTCATAGTAACATTTATTTATGAATGGAGGCTATATTGAAATTATTCGTAATATTATTTTCTTCACTATTAATATTTAATTCTACAATTGCGCAAAACAATTTTGAATTTATTACTCCGGATTCGGAAATTAATCAAGTTGTAAAAGGAAAGAGCTTAGAGGAGATAGATTTAGTCCGTTATGAAATAAATGAAGAAGGAATGACATTGGATCCCAGGCTTCCATCAGACTGGCATTGGGTTGCCGGAAGAAACCTTGAAAATAAATATGGTAGAGTAGATTTCTTCTTTTGGAATGGCTTGTTGTTTACCAACTCGGTGAACGTAAAATATGTAAATTTCAGAATTCGTAAGATGCCGAATTTATTTACCGATAAAATCGAGTCAAATACATTTGTGATTGGTTTTCAAAAGGAAGATAAGGGAATTCTTTTTGCAGCTACCGAGGAGCCGAAAGAAGTATATATAAAATTAGATAAAGAAATAATGGGAAGAGAAATGGTTTATAATTTCCACCTTGGTAAGAATGAAGCTAAGATGTTTCGTATTACCCGTAAATATCCACCGTTTTTACCATAAGGAGATGAAGATGAAAAATAAAATATTGATAATAGGTTGCTTTCTTTTTTTCTTCTCTAATTTGACTTATTCAAGTAATAGAGAGATAATAAATATTAATAATGACTGGAAGTTTAAAAAGGGTGAATATAATTATGGTTACGATTGGCAATTAATTGAATCAGGTTGGGAAAAGATTAATATTCCTCATACCTGGAATGTTTGGGATTCATTCGATGACAGGGACGACGACCCTGATTATGAAGTTACAGAATATTATTATAGGGGTCCAGGATGGTACCGGAAAAAAATAAATATACCTGGAACAGACAAAGGCAAAAGAATTTTCATAGAATTTGAAGCTGCTAATGTTGTAACAGATGTTTGGGTAAATGAAGAACATGTTGGAAATCACATTGGAGGTTACGCGGGATTTAAATTTGATATAACTGAGCAGATCAAGTTTGGCGAAGATAATTTAATTGCAGTTCGAGTTGATAATTCATTTAATTATGAAATACCCCCTCACCGGGCAGATTACACTATGTACGGCGGAATATATCGTGATGTTTATTTGGTCAAAACAAACGCAGCATATATTAAAAGATCATTAATTAATACTTCGAAAGTTTCAAAAGATGAAGCAACGATTACTATAAAAACCTTGCTCAAAAGCACTCTTAAAGAAACTTACGATGGTGAATTGGAAATTATGATTTATGATCCCGAAGGCTCTGTAATATCAAATCAGAACTCGAATATTAGTTTAGCGGGTAGTTCACAGGATGAGTTTATAATCGATTTTGACAAAGTTAATAATCCTAAATTATGGTCACCGGAAAACCCGAATATTTATTCTGCCAAAGTAGTATTAAAAAGTGATGGGAAGATAATTGATGAAATAAACGAACATTTTGGCTTACGATGGTATTCAATTGATGCAGACGATGGTTTCTTTTTAAATGGTGAATACATCAAGTTAAAAGGTGTAAACCGTCATCAAGATAGGTATGGTTATGGAAATGCATTAACAAATGAAATGCATCGTGAAGATTTTAGAATGATTAAAGATATGGGTGCTAACTTTGTCAGATTAGCCCATTATCAACAGGATCCAGTTGTTCTCGATATGTGTGATAGTCTCGGTTTATTGGTTTGGGAAGAGATCCCTGTCATAACCTCTGTCGGAAAAGCAAAGTTCAAAGAGAATGCAAAGAACATGTTGAGAGAAATGATCACACAGCATTATAATCATCCAAGTGTGATTATGTGGGGATTGATGAACGAAACGGTCCGGACTCAACCCGACGACGAACTTTTCTGGAATGTTGATTTATGTAAAGAGTTAAGTATACTTGCAAAAGAGCTCGACCCGAAACGATATACAACCCAAGCTCAATTTAGGGAAAGGGGAGAAGACGTTTTAAAGTATACAGATATCAGAGGATGGAATAAATATTTCGGATGGTATTATGATACGTTTGATGAGTTCGGAAGGTTTATGGATGAACAAAAAGCAAAAGCCCCGGATCAGCCGTTTGTAATGAGTGAATACGGTGCGGGGTCGAAAAGAGGTTTTCATGTTGAGAATCCAACCTTCCCGGACTTTAGCGAAGAATGGGCGCTTGAATTTCACCGTTCTCACTGGAAGCAGATTGAAGAGAGAAGATGGATAGCAGGATCAGCGGTTTGGAATATGTTTGATTTTGGCTCGGATGAAAAAGCAGGCAACCAACCGCATATAAATCAAAAAGGTTTGGTTTCATTTGATAGAAAGCCAAAGGATGTCTATTATTTTTACCAGAGCATTTGGTCGGACAAGCCAATGGTTTATATAGTTTCACGTACCTGGTTGAATAGAGAAGGCAAAAAAGATGAAAAGAAAAAATTGGAAATATTTTCAAACTGCGATGAAGTTGAATTATTCCTTGAAGGTAAATCTATAGGGGTAGACAATGAGGCTCCGTTTGTATGGAATGTTTTTTATAAAGAGGGTAAAAACATTATTAAAGCTGTTGGCAAAAAGGGCGATATAGAAGTGATTAATGAACTAAAGATATCATACAAGATAAAAGAATAGCTGGTTATTAATTGCAATGACCACTCGTAAATTAGTGTCTAAAAAATAACTGGAAACTAAATGGTGTAACATGAAAATCAACAGAAGAAATTTTATTAAATCATCTGTTGCACTTGGTGCAGCAGCATCTTTGCCAATTTCGCTTAATAGTTGTCTCACATGCAGAAGAGTAGACTCTGCAAAATTAATTGAAGCAATGGAAAAACCGGTACTTAAAAAAGAATTATTTAAAGAACCTGTGATAATTGAATCAGTTGAGCTATTAAAAAACGGTATACAATTTCTCGTAAGGGTAAGATCTAAAGATGGAGTAGAAGGTGTTTCCGTTGCACACAGAAAATTATTGAATAGTGCTTACCCAATCTTTATAAATAGAGTACAGAATCATTTTATTGGTGAAGATGCAAGAGATTTAGAAGAGTTAATTCAAAAAACTTATTTGAGCCAGTTAAACTACAAATGGCAGGGCTTAGCCTTTTGGGTATGTGTTGCTGTGCTTGAGTTTGCGATTTTAGATATGCTGGGCAAAACAATTGGGCAGCCGGTGGGTGAAATGCTTGGTACAGTAACAAATAGAGATATAAAAATTTATAGGGCAAGCAGTCATAGGGGTAATCCACCAAGAGATGAAATTGAATACTTCCATAAACTTATTGAAGAAACTGGTGCCCGGGCAATAAAATACCGGCTCGGTGCAAGAATGCGTTATACTGAAGAATCCACGAAAAGAGATAAAGAATTAATACCTCTTTCAAGAAAAGAATTAGGAGATGATTTTACAATTTATGTTGATGCAAACGGCTCCTACGATGTGCCAATGGGAATAAAAATCGGAAAAATATTGGAAGAAAATAAAATTGATTTTTTTGAAGAACCCGCTCCTTTTGATTATTACGATGAAACAAAACAAATAGCAGATGCACTTACCATGCCTATTGCAGGAGGGGAAGAAGAAACCAGTATGCGTATGATGAGATGGATGATTGAAAATGACGTTGTTCAAGTTATACAACCAGACTTACTATTCTTCGGGGGGATGACTCGCGCTGTTAAAGTAGCGAGAATGGCTGAAGTTGCAGGTATTCCTTGCACCCCGCACATGTCTGGTTACGGCTTGGGTTTTCTATATGTGTTGCATTTTGCTTCATTTGTTAAAAATGCCGGCCCCCATCAAGAATATAAAGGTGACAACGACCCTATTCCGGTTAGCTCCGATACATCTTCCTTAAAACCAAAAGACGGCATACTGCGGACACCTTCAGGACCGGGGCTAGGTATTACAATCGACCCGGATTTCGTTAATAAAGGTGAACTTGTTAAAGTGGTTTAAGATGATAATTTCATTTGAGGAACTAAAACAAAAAATGAAAACTCTTCTGCAAAGTAATGGTTTTGAAGAAGAAAACGCGAATCTTCTTGCTCAAATACTTGCAGATAATACACTTGTTGGCGTTGCTTCTCACGGTGTTAATCGTTTTGCTGCATTAATAAAACTTGTTGAGATGGGACACATAAAACCTAATGCAAAGCCTGCTCTTGTCAATTCATTTGGTTCATTGGAGCAATGGAATGCAAATTACGGACCGGGACCATTAAATGCCTGGCGAGCTACCGACAGAGTGATTGAGTTATCAAAAGAAAATGGTGTTGCTTGTGTAACTTTAAAAAACTCGAATCACTGGATGCGTCCGGGTGCTTATGGCTGGAAGGCTGCTGAGGCCGGGCATATTTTGATATGCTGGACAAATGCAATGCCTATGATGATTCCATGGGAATCTAAAGAACCAAAAATTGGAAATAATCCTATAACACTTGCTGTACCGAGAGATAGTGGGCATGTAGTAATTGACATGGCGCTCTCACAATACTCATACGGTAAGCTTTCAACTTATAGAAGGGAAGGTAGAGAACTGCCGTATCCTGGCGGATTTGATTCCGAAGGGAATCTTTCTACCGATCCAGCCGCAATTTATGATTCAAATAGAGCTTTGCCAATAGGCTATTGGAAAGGTGCCGGACTTTCAATTCTCTTTGATTTGATCGCTACTATTTTGAGCGGCGGGAGATCAACTAAAGATTTAAGTAAAACGATGGTCGATACAGGCATGTCACAAGTTTTTATTTCCTTCGATCCGTCAAAAGCTTATTCTGCTGAGGCAATTAATAAAATAGCTGATGATATTATTGAGTCTGTTGTGACCGCTGAACCGGTAAATGAAAATGCTAATGTTTCTTATCCGGGAGAAAGAATAATAAGAACACGTGAAGAAAATTTAAAGAATGGGATTGTAATAGCTGATTCTATTTGGGAAAAGATTGAAAAGCTATAGGACCTATTTTCACGCATTTTCACTAGTTGCTCTTTACTACTGGCGTGTTTGTTGTAGAAAAAATAAATTACATATTTAAACTTCCCTAAGAGAATTATTTGCTTATATATGCTTCCGATAAAAAAACGAGCTAAATCAATTTCAAATCGTTATCAAGATTAAAGTTTATTAAATTAATATTCGTTTTTTATTATTATTTAATCCCTATTATTGATTGTCGTGAATTCGTTTATGAAGAAAGATGACGGATATATCTTATCCAATGTTATAGTATTCTCTTTTGTGATAGTATCACTTTTGTTTAGTGTTTTGTTTTTCTATTATATATTGAATTCAATTACGATCAAAAAAATTAGTAAAAAAGAGCTGGATTTAGCCTGTTATTCTGCTGGGCAAATATTTATTCAAAATATTACGAACTATAATACAGATGAAAAAATTAAACATGTATAAAGAGATAAATGAAAAGAATGATGTGGTAAATGATTTGAAGTTGTTTACCTTGAGCAGAGATCCCTTTGTATTAAAGAAAGTAAGTAAACCTGCTAAGAGGGCCCCTGTAAAAAGAGTTGAAAAAGAAGTTAATCAAGATACTCTACTTAAATTCAATGTGCAGGGAATAATAGCCGATGGAAAGAAGAGATTGGTAATTATAGAAGATATCACAAATAGAACCACTGTTTTTCTGGCCAAAGGTGATAAACATGAATCTATTACCATCTTGGATGTAAGCGATAATGTTGTTAAACTAAAAGAGGGATCAGAAATCCGGGAAATAAGGATGAACTGATTTAACAAGATTGCACTTCCTTTTAAGTCTACCTTTGATTTTACAATTCTAAGATTTTATCGATTTGTATCTTATTAAATAATCATCGAATATCAATCAACTTAGCCTGGCATTATAATTGCCCATTATATAGTATCATAAAATAAGGTTTGAAGAAAAGCTTTGAAAAAAGCATATAGTCCTTATTAGAGTCTAGTTACTTCTTCCTCCATGAAACCCCTCAGCAGATGTGTGAGGGGTTTTATTTATGATTTTAATAAAGCTTTATCATGGTGATAAATATTTCCATTTTAATTACCTGATTATTAATTTAGGAAAAAAAGTTTTTTCAAAGGTACAGTTTATAAAAGGGCATTCCCTTGATAGAAAATTCATTTTCTGTTTTCAAATTATAGAGGATAAAATGAGGAAATCTTTTTTAATTATTGTATTGTTTGCTTCTGTTCTATCTTTTGAAGGGTGTTCAGCATTATTTACCAGTGAACCATCCTTTATTTCTGTTAAAGGAACTCAATTCATAAAAGATGGAAAGCCTTATTATTTTGTTGGTACCAACCTTTGGTATGGTTGTTATTTAGGTTCACCCGGAGTAACTGAGGATAGAGAAAGGTTAAAAAGGGAATTGGATTTTCTCAAAGATTTGGAAGTTACAAATCTAAGAGTACTTGCAGCATCAGAAAATACCACCTTAAAAAATTCACTCAATCCAGCCATTCAAATTGAACCCGGTGTTTACAATGAAGAATTACTTGAGGGATTAGACTACTTGTTAATGGAGATGAAAAAGCGGGATATGCAGGCGGTTGTGTTTCTACATAACTTTTGGGAATGGTCGGGCGGTTTCTCACAATACAACGCATGGTTTGGAGACGGAACTTTATTAGATCCGGCAGATCCGGATTTTAATTGGCCGATCTACGGAAACTGGGTTGCAACGTTCTATAGGAATGAAGAAGCCGTCAATCACCATAGAGATTTTGTAAAAACAATTATTACTAGGAAAAATAAATTTACAGACAAATTTTATTTTGAAGACCCAACTATAATGGCTTGGCAGTTATGCAATGAACCAAGACCAGGAGTGGGAGAACAAGCTGTGCCTTATCTTGACTATTTTTATAAATGGCTTGATGAAACAGCAGCATACATTCATGAGCTTGATCCAAATCATTTGGTTACTACTGGTAATGAAGGTACTGTTGGGAGCATAGATATGGAAGATGTTTTTTTAAAGGCTCACAAAAGTAATAACATTGATTACCTGACTTTTCATATTTGGGCAAAAAATTGGGGTTGGTTTGATGCAGATGATATTGAAGGTACTTTGCCAATATCTAAAAAAAATGCAATGGATTATTTTAATCTTCATATGAAATTGGCAAGACAATTAAACAAGCCCATTACATTAGAGGAATTTGGACTTGGAAGGGATTTCGAAGAATTCAAGCTAGGAACCCCTACAACTGCAAGGGATGAATACTTTGCAATGCTCTTTCAAGCCGTTGAAGATAGTGCATTAGCCGGAGCTCCTATAGCAGGTACTAATTTCTGGACATGGGGTGGTGAAGGAAAAGCACACCACGATGACGGGAAGTGGAGACCAGGTGATAGTTTTACCGGTGATCCACCTCAGGAAGCTCAAGGATTAAACTCGATTTTTAATAGCGATTTATCTACACTAAAGATAATTGAAGATCATTGCAAACAAATTGAATTACTTAATGAGAGTGAATTAACTATTACTGAAAATATTATTCGGAAATAAATTATATGCATCGTTTGTTATCAATTGCTCTTATTATTTTGACTACTCTTTTCGGTTGCAAACCTAAATTAGACACTAAATCTTACCAGGAAAGTTTAAGTGTAAAATTATCTAATCCAAGAGCTACTTATAATACAATTCACCTGTTTTATAATTTGAAGAAACTTTCAAAAAGATATGTGATATTTGGTCATCAGCACTCCACAGCTTACGGTGTAAACTGGCAAAATGATCTGCTTCGTTCTGATGTAAAAGATGTAACAGGTTCTTTCCCGGGACTTTATGGATGGGATGCAGCGGAAATTACTTTTCCTGAAGAAAACGCTTCTACTATTCGGATACCTAATCTATTCTGGTTAATTACTGAAGCAAGAAATCGTGGGGGAATTAATGCTTTCTCCTGGCATTATAATAATCCAGTTACAAATCAATCATTTTATGATACAACTGTTGCGGTTAAATATTTATTGCCTGGCCAATCTCATCACAAAATTTATAAATATGATCTCGATAGAATAGCTAGGTATTTTAAGCACTTAGTTGACAAAGACGGAAAAATTATCCCGGTTATTTTTAGACCTTTTCATGAATTAGACGGGAATTGGTTTTGGTGGGGCAAAAACTTTTGTACTGAGGAAGAAATTAAAGAATTATGGAAATTTACTTTTGACTATTTAACAAGAATTAAAAATGTTAAAAATGTTTTGTTCGCATTTTCTCCAGATAGAAATTTTCATAATGAAGAAGAATATTTGGAAAGATATCCGGGCGATGAATATGTTGATATTTTGGGAGTGGATAATTATTGGGATTTTACCAGCGAGGGTGAAGGAATTGACAGCGTTAAAGCTAAACTGAAGATTGTATCCAGCTTAGCAAAAAAGAAGAATAAAATTGCCGCATTCACTGAAACTGGTTATGAATCGATTCCGGATTCAAATTGGTGGACTGAGAAATTATTATATACATTTGATGACGATAGTTTAGACATTTCATTTGTGATGCTTTGGCGTAATGCTGATAAAAAGCATCACTATGCTCCATACTCCGGTCATATTAGCGAAGATAACTTTAGGGAATTTAAGGGCCAGGATGTAAATTCTATTTGAAGATGATCTGCCTGATCTTTACAACTCCTTGATAAATTAGATTATCAGCCTTTATTATTATAATAATTTTTTATTATTATGATAAAGCGTATTTCTGTAAGGTTTGCTTTTTAATTATTATCATAGAATTTGTAACTCCATTTATTGGCACTATTTATGCCGTTCCCCCAAAGTTAATTTTATTGAAATTATACATTCCTACACTATGGATAGTGTAACTTAGGAGAATTTATGCACGAGACTTTAAAAGCTCCCCAAACCTCTATGAAATTTAGCGAGAAAGCAGCATATGGTTTAGGCGATTTTGCATCATCAATGTTTTGGAAATTATTTTCGATGTTTCTGTTATTTTTTTACACGGATGTATTTGGTATATCTGCAGCAGCAGTTGGTACAATGTTTTTGATGACCAGGATTTGGGATGCTGCCAATGATCCTTTGATGGGAATTATTTGTGACCGTACAAATTCTAAATGGGGAAAGTTCAGACCTTATCTTTTGTTTGTTGCTATACCTTTTGCGATTATAGGTTTTTTAACCTTCACTACACCTGATTTAAGTGCTAGCGGAAAATTAATGTATGCATATATAACCTATACATTAATGATGATGGTTTATACTGCAGTTAATGTTCCGTATGCATCGTTAATGGGAGTAATGACTAGTGATTCCGGTGAAAGAACTTCTCTTGCATCCTATAGATTTATTGGTGCATTCTCAGGCGGCTTGTTTGTAACAGCAACGGCTAATTATTTCGTAGAATATTTCAGCGAAGGTAGCAGTGAAGCATCAGGTTATCAATACACTGTAGCAATATATGCTGGTTTAGCTGCAATCCTTTTTGCTTTAGTATTTTTGGGTACTAAAGAAAGGTTAAAACCGGCACTTGAGAAATCCTCTTTAAGAAATGACCTTAAAGATATAAGCAAAAATAGCCAGTGGTTCATTATGCTTGGTGCAGGTATTTCGATTCTTATTTTTAATTCATTACGTGACGGCTCTATTTTATACTACTTTAAGTATTTTATAAAAGATCAAACTGTGAGTTTCTTTGGCAGTGAATACAATTTTTCTCATACTACCTTGTCTTCAGCTTATATGTCAATTTGGTTAGGTACTAATATTATTGGTGTTTTGCTGGCTAAACCAGTATCTTCAAAAATTGGTAAGAAGAAAACATTCCTATTGTCTGCTGTTTTATCTGCAATATTTAGTTTTATTTTATTTTTTCTTCAACCAAATCATTTAGTTTTAATTTTCGTATTAAATATTTTTATCGGTATTTCAGCAGGAATTGTTTTACCACTTATTTGGTCAATGTATGCTGACATTGCAGATTACTCGGAATGGAAAACAGGCAGAAGAGCTACAGGATTAATTTTCTCATCTTCATCTATGTCGCAGAAGTTTGGTTGGACTCTGGGCGGTGCGTTATCAGGTTGGTTGCTTGCAGCATTTGGATTTCAAGCAAACATGGATCAATCTGATGAATCTTTGCTTGGTATAAGATTGATGATAAGTATTATAGCTGGGCTTGGCGCTTTGCTTGCAGTTGCATTCATATACTTTTATAAACTTGATGATAATTATATGAAGGAAATTGAAGCAGAGTTAGAATTAAAAAGAAGCAAAAATTATTAATGACTATGGAGACTTTAATGGAGAAAAAAAAAAATGGTGATAAGATAAAAGAATTATTTGAAAGACAAGAAGCACTGTTTAAAAGAGAAAAAGAAAAGATATATCAGTACAACGGCATTTTTTACTTATACAAATATGCTATAATTATT
>CAJHYN010000094.1_pt1 | contig 21800 bp, 15 predicted proteins | sample 9198641 | NCBI WGS metagenome assembly CAJHYN01 (sample SAMEA7708370, study PRJEB35096) | sediment metagenome | biome: marine neritic benthic zone biome [ENVO:01000025]; feature: sediment [ENVO:00002007]; material: shallow marine sediment [ENVO:03000034] sea grass bed [ENVO_01000059] ... | reverse complement strand
TCTTCTTCTAAAAATCTAAACTTAGGAGTATTAATTCCGTTAAAACCTAGAATTCTTTTTGTAAGAGTTTTATCCTGACTGGTTCCCAACCCTATTGGAGGTGCTCCGGTATACGGCATTTTGAGCAATTCTAGCAAACCGGCAAAACTCATTTCCAATTTGGCAATATCTTTGTAGATTTCAACTAAATTAAAAATCACATCGGGTCTGTTTTTTTCGTAGTCATTCAAAAATATATCCATATCGTCAAGAATATTTAAAATATATGCATCAAAGCCAGCTTTTCTTAAATGTTCAGCTATTTGCTCATATTCTGCAATCGGGTCACTTTCGTCCAGGTCAAAATAGGGTTTAAAATTCAAATCTTTTGGCAATTCAGTTTGATATTCGTTTATTAGTTCTGGATAGGCTTCGTTAAATATTACAGCAACTTTCATAATTCATTACTTTAATTTGGAAAAAACAAAAGTAATTAAAAAAGTTATCAAAAGTATTGTGATTTTTATATTTTTGTACTTTGTTAATAACAGTAATATATGAGTTTTTATCCCCAACCAAATAAATACCAGTGCGGTCCCTTTGCATTAAAATATGCTTTAGTAATGTTAGGTGTATTCAAAAATGAAGATCAAATTGGAATAATTGCTGGAAGTACCTGGTGGGCGGGAACTGATGAAATAGGTTTATCAAAGTCTGCAAGAAGATTCAATTGCAAAATGAAATACTTTCATTCAATTGATCCCGGAAAAGCCCAAAAGTTATTGAATAAAGAACTAAAAGCCGGTTACCCTTGCATTTTGAGTGTTAAAAATTGGGAACATTGGATAACTATTATCAATCATTCAAAAGATAAATATATTGTAGTAGACAGTGAGATGGATAAAGTAATCCAAATCAGAAATAAATCTCAACTGTTGAAATACTGGAGATATTTTGATGAAGAAGAAAAGATATGCAGTTATGACGGATACGCGCTTTACCCAAAATTTAAAAGATATACTCATGCTGCATTCAAATTAAAAGATGCTAAAGAATTGATGTACAAAAAAAATGAATCACTTGCTGTTAAGTGGAATCAGTACTTCAACGATCTAATTTCTATCTGTAAACCGAGAACAAAACTATCGACGAACTACATTACTTTCTCCGAATTTTTAAGAAGGAATGAAAAAAATCTTGTTAGCAGGGTAGCAAACTGGCACGGTCTGCCCACTTATGCTGAGATTAAAAATATTTTACATAACATGAAGTTTGTTGCAAATGTGTACGATTTAATCATCCCGTTGGATAAGGAGAAAAGGACCTTAATCGATGTAGCATCATTGTTAACGTTGTATGCCTGTGGAAAATACGGCATGGACCCGATCTATTAGAGGAGCAAAAATGGAAAACACCACTCTTAGAAATCCAAAAATACTTAGAAAAGAAAAATGTGCGTTAATGATTATAGATATTCAAAGTAGAATTATTAATGTAATGAGAAATAAAGAATTTATGATTGAAAATGTATTGAAGTTAATAAAAGGGATGAAAATTCTAAATATTCCCATTTATTATACAGAGCAGTACCCAAAGGGATTGGGAGAAACTATTCCGGAACTAAAAGAAGAATTAAATCATGAAGCTGTTCAAAAAATGACATTCAGTTGTTCAGGGGCAGGAGAATTATTTAAGGAATTAATTAACAAAAATATTACCCAGGTTATTGTTTGTGGAATTGAGTCTCACGTTTGTGTTCAGCAGACAGTTTTGGATTTGATAGCAAATGGTTTCCAGGTTGACGTTGCTGCAGATGCAGTTACATCTAGGAAAAAAATGGATTACGATTTGGCTCTTAACAGAATGCAGGCAAACGGGGCTGAAATTACATCAACTGAATCAATATTATTCGAAATTCTTGAAATTTGTGGTACGGCAGAATTTAAGGAAGTTATCAAATTAGTTAAGTAAAGACAGTTTACCAATAGCACCTCCAAGTAAGAATTTATTCATGAACAAATTCTCAACTTTTTCATTAACGATTCGATAATACTAGCATGAAATGAATTAGTTCTATTTGGTGACATAGAATAAACGAGAATTTTAACAGGGAGGTGAATTTGTTGAACGGATTTCATTATGCGCGTTCTTTGTTTATATTTATATTGATGTTCTCTATATCTTTAGCTATTATTGAAGCTGATAACGGAGATATTAACGGGGGCGAAACATACTTAGCATTTGCAGAAAAAATGCCCGCTCCGGATGGCGGAATACAATCTATATACAAAAAAGTTAAATATCCGAGGTTAGCTCAAGAAGCAGGTGTAGAAGGTAAAGTTTATCTTCTTGCCTTTATTGACGAGAAAGGTTCTGTAAATGATGTAAAGATCGTTAGGGGAATTGGAGCAGGATGCGATGAAGCAGCTGCTGAAGCAATTAAAAAAGTGAAGTTTTCTCCAGGAGTAAACAAAGGGCAACCGGTAAAGGTAAAATTATCTTTAGCTGTTGTTTTTAAATTGAAATAAAGTATAAGTAAATAAAAGTGGTGTTATAATGCAGGTAAACAAAATGAAAGATGGTTTTGCGAACTTTAAGCTCAAATTTGCTCGCAAAGTTCAACTAGGGTTTTTGTTAATAGCTGTTATTTCAAGCGGAATAGCTGTTAATGATTTTTTTCAGATAAGCAGTTTTGAAGATGTTAAAAACGGCATCTTTGATGATTTAATAAACCCTAAGGAAAGAATATATCTTGCATATACCGACTTTCAAAAAATCCAATTCATTATGTTGAAATTCTCCATGGAAGAATTTCAAAGTGAATTTGAAGAAAACATGGCAGAGTTTGGTAAAATAAAAGAAGAAGTTGACGGTAGTTTGGAAGAACTTCAAAACATGGACTTCAATGATCAAATTACAGCAACTCTTAGCGAGATTAGTAATATTTGGAAAGACTATAAAGAAATTGTAGCAGATGCAATAGTAAGTGCTGCTGTAACTCAAAATTATGAAATGGGAGCAATTATAGCAACGAGCTCAGGAGCAGAGGTCGGGCAGCAAATGAATGAAAAGTTTAGTGTGATCCTTTCCTCTCTTGATGAATATGCAGGAGAAATAGATCAAAGTGTTAACGATAGTGTTGCGTCTTCCAAAGTATGGATATTGATAGGTATAATAGCCGGGACATCTGTATTCCTATTTTGTGCCTTCATGCTGGCGCCTGCAATATCAAAACCAATTAAAAAATTCCAGGAAGTTGTAAATGAATTTGCTTTAGGTAATTATAACCAAAGTATTGAAATAACATCTAAGGATGAGTTTGGGGAGTTAGCAAATACTTTAAGAAAACTTAGAGATGCTCAACAAGAGAAAGTTGATGCTGCTAAGAAAATTGCCAATGGAGAATTGGAACAAGTTGAAGCTGCTTCGGAAGCAGATGAACTGGCCAATTCATTTAACAAAGAAGTAGAAATAATAGAAGAAGTTTTGTCTGAAGCAGATAAATTGATTGAAGCAAACAAGCAAGGAGATTTAAGCGTTAGAGGCGACGTTAATAAATTCTCAGGCGGTTGGAGAAGAATTATAGAAGGTGTGAATTCTATTTTAGATTCAACTGTTGCACCGATTAACGAAGCAAGTTCGGTATTAAATACAATGGCTCAAAGTGATTTTACCAATAAAATGGAAGGCGAGTATAAAGGAGATTATTTACAGATAAAGGAAAATGTAAATAAAGTAATTTCTTCATTAAGCGGTGTAATTGGTAAAGTTTCTGAGAATTCCAACGAATTGATAAGTTCTGCTGCCCAAATATCCTCCAGTACTGAAGAAATGGCAGCCGGTGCTTCTGAGCAAAGCACTCAAACAACAGAAGTGGCTAGTTCAATTGAGCAAATGACTAAAACAATCATTGAAAGCACTAAGAATGCAAACGATGCTGCGGGAGTTGCTAAATCTGCCGGGGACAAAGCTAAAGAAGGCGGCGATGTAGTAATAGAAACAATTACCGGTATAAACAGAATTGCAGATATAGTTGTTGAATCCGCTAATACAATTCAAGAACTTGGTAAGAGCAGTGATCAAATAGGCGAAATTATTAAAGTTATAAACGATATTGCTGAACAAACAAACTTGCTTGCTTTAAATGCAGCCATTGAAGCAGCTCGTGCTGGAGAGCAAGGCCGTGGATTTGCTGTAGTTGCAGACGAAGTAAGGAAATTAGCGGAAAGAACTACTAAGGCTACTAAAGAAATCGAAACAATGATTAAACAAATACAGAGAGATACCAACGGAGCTGTTGAAGCTATTCAGGAAGGTACAAGAGAAGTTGAAAAAGGCAAAGAGTTGGCTGAAAAAGCCGGAACATCCTTGAACGAAATTATTGATAACTCCGATAAAGTAAGCGAGATAATTACACAATTGGCTGTAGCAAGTGAACAACAAGCTGCCACTTCAGAATCAATTAGTAAAAATGTTGAAGCAATAAATAATGTTACTCATCAATCGGCTCAAGGCACACAACAAATAAGCAGAGCAGCTGAAGATCTTTACAGTTTAACAAATAATTTACAAGAGATGGTAAAGCAATTCAAGCTCAACGGCTATGGTGGAAACCAATTAAAAGAAAATAATGATTCTTTCTCAGTTAAAGACAGTGGTAAACTCATTGGAGAATAGTTGTTTTCTCATGCTAAGAATTGACAAACCCGGTTTAATTGGACCGGGTTTTTTTATAGCCCCAACCTGAATGAAAGAACTACTTCTTCATCACCTGAAATTAAATTGAATTTGTTGAATAACCCAGGTTCATCTTCCTGGTGGATTGTGTAAACAAGGTAGGAAATTAGAGAACCGACAGCAGCACCTGAAATTACGTCGGTAATGTAATGCTTTTTATCCCTTAACCTGCTGTAACCTACAAAACTTGCCCAGCCATACAAAATTGTAGTAGAGCTTATTTTTAATACATTTTTTAGATCTTGGTTTTTCCTGGTAACACTCCACTTATCAAAAAATCCGTTCAGCTCCAAGTAAAGATATGTTGCAGCCGCAAATGTGGTTGAGGTATGACCGCTTATAAAGCTTCTGTTATCTATTCCATTAGGACGTTTCCTGTAAACAAAACTTTTTATGTACTCCGTTAAAGTATAAGTATAAATAAGAGACTTCCGAAATAAAAATATATCTTTGTAATTTTTTCTATTAACATTTTCGTTTGTAAACAAATCCAGTAACAAATTACTCGATAAACGGCTGTAAAAAATAACACTTGGAATAATATCTTTATCCATACTTCCTATTGTATTGTTATTTTTGTCGCCCATTGAATTTGAAAGACTTTTTTCGAATGGAGTAGGATTAAAAACAATACGATCACCTATATTATTGCGATTTATCTGATCTCTATTGAAAAAAGCAATTGCGATAGGGATATCGTACCAGTCTATTGCATCTCTTAAACCGCTTACAACATTGTTGAATGTTTGTGAAAGTTCAGTTTGCTTGTTGTAGTTTTGGCAGCAAACATAAGTTTGAAATGTTAGAAAAACAAAAAATAATAATCTATATGAAATCATCAATCAAAATAGTCTTGTGATAAATCGTCAATATTTTCTATAAGCATACTCCTTCTTTCTGCAATATAGTTTTTTATAAATGAAATTTCTTCATTAAAATTATAACGATCTCCTAAATATTTGTCAATGACATAAGCCTGCCTAATATAATTTGCAGTTGAATCAATCACAGGGAAGAAATTTTCTTCCGTATAATAGTTAGTTAGTTGTTTAATAATTTCATGTTTATATAAATTGAATATTGACTCGTTTTTGAATAATTTTTTTACAATTGCATTTTCACCGCCATAACCAACATCATTAAGTCTGCTAAAGCTTTTGTCAAAATCCCATGGGATAACTTCATAGGGAGTTTCCGGTGTTTCCTTCTTTAAAAAGAAATTATTTGTAAAAGAATCATCGTTATTTAATATTGATGTTGCAACATGATATTTTATATAGTTTTCAATGTTCAAGAAATTTCCAAGGCTTTTTGAAAGGCTTTCAACATTACTTGTGTCTACAGCATTAATGAAATCTATTAAGTTATTGAAATTTTCGTCGTCAGGTATTTCTTTATCAAAATGAAACTGTGGATAAAATCCTCCCTCAAAGGTAAATTTAGATCCAAACTCAACTTTCATTAATTCATAAATATCCTCGTTTCTTCTTTCAAAATAATCTTCGTCTATCTCTTCCGTCAATACGAGCAAAGCCCTGTCTTCATTGTTTATTTTTAAGAAAACATGTGAACTAAAAAAAGTTGGCATATCTAACATTGAATAATACTTGGAGGTAAGAGTAGTATGTAGCATTGTCGGATCAAAATTTTGCGAACTAAGATTAAAGACAGATAGTCCGTATATTTCTCCCCCGCTGGTCAGCTCAATTTCATACGACCATCTTGGATTATACCTCGACCCTGCTCCTGAAGCCTCTAGCTTAGCATCGTAAAATTTCTCTTCAAATACTAATTTAATTGGAATCTCGGTATCAAACAATCTCCCGTTTATTAACTTTGAATAAAGTTCTTCGTTAATTATAAATTCCATGACAGGTACGTCTGATAATTCTTCCGACTGATTAAGCATTACATCATTACATCTAACCAATAAAATGATTAAAGGAATAAATAAAATCCTTTTCATTTAAAACCTCACCAAGAACTCAATAATTCCCCTTGAGTCTTTTGTGGAATATTCGTCACTGAATTGATTTTTGGTTAGCCTTAAATCAGCATTGACACTCACTCTAACATCTTTATCTAAATAGAGGTTTGCACCTATCAACGATTGGATTTGATTTGCTTCGGATACATCTGTATCGGGGAGATAGTAGCTAAACAAAATAACCGGGTCAATTGATTTAATGAATTTACCGTCAACATCCAATTTCAGTTTTGACATTAGTTTAGCACCCATTCCGTATACTGTTTCGTCTCCTCCTATTAATCTTTGTCTTACACCTTCATTTCCGTCTTGAAAATAAAATGCTTCAATGTTGGCAAGAAAGTTATCTTCTTTAAAGGTGATATCCACTTCAAAACCTTGCGTTGTAATTGGTTCGTCCCCGCCAAAATCCTGGAACATATAACTTACACCGTAAGAAAATTCACCCGCATGATAGACAAATCTTCCTGTTAAACCTTGAGCCAAATTATTGTTTTTAAATAGTGAAACATAATACGAATAAGGGAAATCAGTTTTCTTTTTTGAGTATTTATAATAACCCATAACACTTACGCTTCGTCCCCCGTAACCTAACTTTTCAATGTTGTTATAAAGGTTGTTACGCTCTGTTGTGTGTAGCTCTTCCCTGCTAATTAAGTATTCATAGCCGAAAGGCCTTTTTATGTTACCTATCTTAAATGTAAGGGTTTCAAAGTACTCAAGCTTTACAGAGAACTCTCTAAATTCTGCACTATTGCCTACTGAATTACCTCTGAAATCCAACTGTGCTTCAATTTCTTTATTATAATCTAATTCAGCTTGTAACTTTCCTTCATAGAATGTTTCCTGGTTGTAACCGTTAAGAATATCCCTGTCGAAAAATTTAAAGCCGGTAGCACCGTATCCTTCTAATTTTATCTTCTGTCCAAAAGCAATCGTGCTGAAAAGCAAATAAGTTACTATAATAAATTTTTTGTAGAAATTTATTTTCATTATATATCTCATAAAAAAATTTGTGGAAAACAAATGATATTAAAAAATTGTTAAGAATCAAGTTTAGATATTTAATTTGGAAGGAAATAATATCTTTGAAAGATCGTCAAATATTCTTTAACTAATCATAGTTTTGGTAACTTGATTTACGTTTTTAATTAAATTATTTTCTAAATACTGAGGTGCAATAAAATTCCTTTCTACTTTTTCCGCCTTAGCATTTTGCTACGGCGGACGAGAAATTTGTTTTAAGAAAATATAGGTTAGTGATGATCAAGAAAATTATAACTTTTTTGTGTATCTCTATTTTTAGTTTTTTATCAGCCCAAGAATCGGAAAACTTGTCTAAAGTTAATATTGGAATCGTTTACGATGGGCCCTGGATAAAAACCGAACAGACAGTCAGCTTATTTAAAAGAGAAATTGATGAACTGCTAAAAGGCGAATTTGAGATTAATTATGCAAAGGAATTAGATTGCCAATGGAATATTGAATTGATGAAACAAAATTTTGATAATCTCTTAAATGATCCGGAAGTTGATATTATTATTACTCTTGGAGAGATAGTTTCCCGCATTGCATTCTTTTATGAAGATCTCCCTAAACCAGTTATTGCACCTTTTGCAGTCAATTCACAGCTTCACGGGATGCCGTATAATAACGGTGTTACTGGAGTAAATAATCTGAATTATATTACTTTTTTTAGTGACCTTACAAAAAATATTCAAATACTTCATCAACTTTACCAATTTGACTTTGCTGTTTATCTAGAGTACGAAGTCAGCATTCAGGAGCCAATAATTTCAAACCGTGAAGACTTCTTCCCAAGAAATATTGAATTATCAAATTGCAGGCTGGATGCAGTTGCGGTTGGTCAAGATATTGACGAAGTATTTTCAAAAATACCTGACAATGCTGAAGCTGTTATCGCGTTTCCTTTATTAAACATACCTTATGAAAAGACGAAAGAATTATTCAGCAGGATTAAAGCTAAAGGTATTCCTGTTTTTACTTTGTTTGATCTTGATGAAGATTTTATAAATCTCGGAGCTGTAGCGGGAATTACACCGGTAGAATTTTTTCCTAGGATTGCAAGAAGGCTTGCGTTAAATCTTCAAAGAATACTTCTTGGTGAAAACCCCGGGCAAGTTCCTGTTCAATTTCCAATTCAAGAGGAATTAGTTATCAATATTGGTTTAGCTCTTGATATGAATATCTATCCCGACTGGGGGATAATGACAGATGCAAAGACCATAAATAAGGAAAAGGATAAAACTCCGCGACTATTAACACTCTTTGAAACTATTAAAGAGGCACTTAATGCTAATTTATCATTAAAAGCAAAAGATGAAGATGTATTAAGCAGCGAACAGGATGTGCGTAATGCTCTTGCTAATTTGCTCCCCCAATTGGACATATCTGCAACAGGTACCATGATTGATAAAGACAGGGCAGAGTCAGGTTTTGGTCAAGCACCTGAAAGAACAATTGACGGAACACTAACACTTACACAAATACTATTTAACGAAGAAGTCCGGGCTAAGCTTAATGTTCAAGAAATTACAAAGCTTATAAAAGAAAATGAAAGGCTTCAGACCGAGCTTGATATTACTCTCGATGCAGCAGTAGGTTATTTAAATGTAATGCGTGCTAAAACTTTTGAAAGAATTCAAAAAGATAATTTGAGTGTTTCGGTTAAAAACCTTGAGGTTGCGAAATTCAGGGAAGACATCGGAATTTCAGGTGCTGCAGAAGTTTATAGGTGGGAAAGCGAAATTGCGACTAACAAGAAAGAAGTAATTGATGCAAGTGCGCAGAGGAATCTTGCTGAAATTGAATTGAACAGGTTAATGAACAAACCACTTGAAGAATCATTTGAAACTGAAGCAGACGATATAGATTCTTTGATTCAATTGATTGGCGACAGAAGAATGTTCAAATATTTCAACAACAAGTGGTACTTTAAAATTTTTAGAAAATTTATGGTTAAGGAGGCTTTCTTAGTTTCACCCGAATTAAAAATTATTGACCAAGCCATCCAGGCACAAAGCAGAGTACTGTCTTCTTCAAAAAAAACATTGTACTTTCCTAAAATTATTTTTCAGGGTCAGCTAAATAATAATTTTTATAGAGGAGGTGTTGGCTCAAAAGTTGACCCTGTTACTATTCCCGGATTAGGTTCGTTTACGATTGCTGAAGAACCAAAAGATTTCAGCTGGAACGCAAGTGTCAATTTTAGTCTACCGTTATACTTGGGAGGCTCTCGTTACGCAAATATTCAGAAAAATACAATTGAATTAAGAAAATTGGAGCTTGAGAAAGAATCATTAAAAGATGTTATAGAGCAAAGAGTGAGATCGGCTTTACACAATGCCGGTGCATCCTTTGCAGGAATGACCCAGGCAAACCTTGCAGCAGAGGCTGCCATAAAAAGTTTTGAACTTGTTGCTGATTCATATCAGCGTGGCGCTGTTTCGATTGTTGATTTGATCGATGCTCAAAATGCTGCTTTGGTTGCAAATCAATTTGCAGCAGATGCTAAATACAGTTTTATGATAGACATGATGAACAGCCAAAGAGCTTTAGGGGATTTTATTTATTCTGCTACTGAAGAAGAGCGAATAGATTTCTTTAAAAGATTGAATGAGTTCTTTGAAAAAAGTTTACTTGAAAAAGATTTTTAATAAATCCCGGAGAAAAAATATGTTCCGAAAAATAACTTTTGCTTTCGTCGCAATTTTGGGAATTGTCGCATTAATATCTTGTGGCGAAGAAGAAAAGAAAGAAGAAGTAATTAGACCGGTTAGGTTTGGAGAAGTATTTGTAACTGGTGGTGAACAAACAAGAACATTTACGGGTACTTCACAAGCAGGTATTTCAACCAACCTAAGTTTCAAAGTTTCAGGTACGGTTGAAAGTGTTGCAGTAAAGGTTGGAGATAATGTCAGAAAAGGTGAAATTATTGCTGGGCTGGACCCGAAAGATTACATGCTTCAAGTTCAAGAAGCAGAGGCCGCCCTTGTTCAAGCTCAGTCTCAAGCTGTTAATTCGAAGAATAATTATGAAAGGGTTCGTCAGCTTTATGAGAACAGAACTTCCTCTAAAAGTGATTTGGATGCTGCCCGTGCTGCAGACGAATCAGCCCAGGCAACTGTAGATCGAATGCAGAATGCACTTGAGCTTGCAAGAAGACAACTGAGTTATGCAGAACTTAAAGCCCCCACTAATGGGACTATTGCTTCGCGTATGATCGAAATAAATGAAAACGTGCAAGCTGGTCAAACTATCGCTGTTCTGAACGTGGGCAAAGATATGGAGGTTGCTTTGGGTTTGCCTGAAAATGTAATTAACAATGTTCAAAGAGATATGAATGTTCAGGTTGCCTTCCCTTCATTAGGAAATAAGAGCTTTCAGGGTGTTGTTGGGGAAGTGTCACCTTCGGTTGGTCCCGGCTCTTCTACTTACCTTGTTCGTGCAAAAATTATTAATCCGTCTAGTGATGTGAAATCAGGGATGTCGGCTAATGTTAGTTTTAAATTCGGTAGTGATTCATTAGAGGAATTGTTGGTAGTTCCTACTAACGCAGTAGGTGAAGATGGTAACGGTAACTTTGTGTTTTTAATTGAAGAAGGTCAAGATAATGCAGCCAAGGTAGCAAAAAAATATATTAAAATTGGCAAATTGACTACAAAGGGATTCGAAGTGCTTGGCGGACTTTCACTTGGCCAAAAGGTTGCTACAGCTGGACTTCAATCATTACTTGACGGACAAAAAGTTAGTGTTCAATAATAATATTCTACAACAAATTATAAGCTTATGAATCTTACAAAATTTGCAATCGAAAAAAATAGAATCACACTTTCAATGCTATTTGCAGTTATTCTGATGGGCTTGGCATTATTTGAATCTTTGTCGCGAGATAGCATGCCGCCTTATACTGTTCGTGTTGCTACTATCGTATCTGAGTTCAGAGGTGCAGGCCCGGAAAGAGTAGAACAACTTGTTACGGATAAAATTGAAAAAAAAGTTCAGGAAATTCCTGAGGTTAAGGAAATCAATAGTACCTCGAGAACAGACCTTTCAATTGTGACTGTTGAACTCAAAGATGAAGTGACCCCGGAAAAACTGCAGACTGTTTGGGATAAACTTCGCCGTAAACTAAACAACATTGAAGAATTACCGGGGGGAGTTGAACCTGACTTGAATGATGATGATGTTGGTGTAGTATTTGGCATTAAAGTCGGTTTAATCAGCGACGGGTTTTCTTATGCAGAAATGAAAGAATATGCTGACGATTTGAGGGATGAACTTATTAAATTAAGTGATGCAGCAAAAGTTGAATTCGGCGGTGTACAGGAAGAACGAGTATTTGTTGAATTTGATAATGCAAGACTTAAGGAATACGGATTGACTGCCGGGAAGTTACAGGGAATTATTGCTTCAACAAATATTTTGAAATCAGGTGGACAAATAAATCTTGATGACAGAAGAATAATTCTCGAACCTACCGGAAACTTTAATACGCTAGAAGACCTCAGGAAAACGTTGATACCCGTTGGACAAGGAGGTTCCCTAATTCACCTAAGTGATATTACAAGTATTAGGCAGGCCTATTTAGATCCGGCAAAGTCTATTGTACGTGTCAACGGAAAGCCTGCAATTTCATTATCAATATCTTTGAAAGAAGGTGCTAATATTATTAAGCTTGGTGAAGAGGTTGATAAGGTTGTTGCAAAGTGGAACCGCATATTGCCAATTGGTTTAGATGTTCAACAACTTGCTTCACTAGACAATTTTGTTCAGAGAAGTATTGATGATTTTATTAGTAATCTTATTCAAGCTGTAGTAATTGTTCTTTTAGTTATGCTCATATTCCTTGGTTTGAGAACAGGTTTAGTTGTAGCATCGTTAATTCCTATCGTTACTCTGATGACGTTAATGCTTATGGGCGTGTTAAACATAGGACTTAATCAAGTAACTTTAGCTGCTTTGATTATGGCTTTAGGGATGATGGTCGATAATGCTATAGTAGTTGCAGAATCAATAATTGTGAAAATGAAGGTAGGACAAAGTGCTAAAGAAGCGGCAATTAGTTCGTATGGCGAATTAGCTATACCTCTTCTCATTTCAAGTTTAACAACATCTGCGGCGTTCCTTTCGTTCTATCTTGCTGAATCGATAATGGGCGATATTGTTGGTCCGTTGTTCTCGGTTATCTCACTTGCTTTGCTTTCCTCTTGGCTTGTCTCAATGACTATAATTACTCTATTTGCATACTTAATTTTCAAAGTAAAATTGAATTCCGAAGCGAAGCCCACATTGATGGATAGGTTTTTTGAATGGATGAAAAAATATTATCAAAGATTAATAGTATTCTTTTTAGGCTATAAATACTGGGTTGTGATAAGCATTGTAATTTTATTTTTCTTATCAATGGTGGGCTTCGGTTTTATAACATTTTTATTTTTCCCTGATAGCGATAGAAATTTAATAACTGTTGATGTTAATCTCCCGCTGGGAACTAAAATCGAACGAACACAAGAACTTGTAGCAGGAATCGAAAAGTTCATTAATGACTCGCTTAAAACAAATGAAAAAAGGATAAAAGGTATTACTGATTGGTCTTCGTTCGTAGGCAGAGGCCCAGAGTCATACGATCTTGGATATGTGCAGGATGAAGCAAATCCAAGTTATGCTCACATGCTTGTTAATACTTCATCCGGGGATGACAATCAATACGTGATAAACAGGCTCGACGAGTTTTGTTTTAATAATTTCCCGGATGCGGAAATCGTTGTTGGATTTCTTGGTGCTGGCGGCGGCGGTGTACCTGTTGAAATTAAAGTTAACGGTAATTCGCCTGAGGTGTTAACAACTATCGCCGAAACAATAAAAATAGAATTAACTAAAATAAACGGGACAAAAAATGTTAAGGATGATTGGGGACCGAAAATTAAAAAGTTTGTAATTGAGGTTGATCAGAATAACGCTTTAACAGCGGGCATATCAAACGATGATATTGCGACATCCCTAAGGACAGTATTAAGTGGTATTAGAACGGGAGAATTCAGGGAAGATGATAAATCGATTCCAATTATAATGAGAAGTGAAGCCAGCCAGCAGCAGACTATTGAGACCATCGAAACTCTTAATATATTTTCACAAAGCACAGGCAAGAGCGTTCCGTTTCTGCAGGTTGCTTCAATTCATCCCGAATGGCAGTATGCTAAAATTAAAAGAAAAGATTTGGCGAGATCAATTAATGTATCATCGCAATTAAAGGAAGACGGTAACGCTGCAGCCATTACTGCAGTAATAACGCCATGGCTGGAAGAGGCATCAAAAAAATGGCCTTCCGGTTATGTTTATGAGTTTGGTGGCGACGCTAAAAACACAAGCGAAAATATGGGAGCAGTTATCAAGTATCTTCCGCTTTCAGCTTTTATCATTTTGATGCTGTTGATTATTCAATTCAATTCTTTTAGAAAAACATTTATAATTTTAAGTACAATTCCTCTAGGAATTATTGGTGTAGTTATCGGTTTACTTGTATTAGATTCTTACTTTGGTTTTATGGCTTTTCTAGGAATTATTTCTCTTGCGGGAATTGTTATCAATAACGCGATCGTATTGCTTGATAGAATAAACATTGAGTTAACTGAGTATGGTCGAAGTCCGCAAGATGCTGTTATTAATGCTTGCTTGCAGCGTTTCAGGCCGATATTGCTTACAACATTCACAACAACATTTGGTTTGATTCCTTTATACCTTGGCGGCGGACTAATGTGGGAGCCGATGGCAGTTGCTATTATGGTTGGATTACTCTTTGCAACTTTAATAACACTTGGGTTTGTTCCGGTCTTATATTCTATTTTATTTAAGGTAAGTTATAAAGGACATAAGTACGATGTCTCAAAGATAAATAACTAAGATAGTGTATGCTGAATATGTGATGTTTAATTAGAAACTGAAAACTTTTATGAAACTTAAAAAAACGAAACTAACTAAGATACTTGCAAAGATTGATGAGCTTATAAGAAATGCAAAAAAATTTGAAAAGCATTTCAGAAAAGAGATTGAAAAAGTTCATCCCGAATTTCGCCAAAGCGCGATTAACCTGGTACATTATATTTCCCTAAGAACACAAGACATTAGCGATTTACAAGATGATTTAGGCGACCTGAGTATTTCAAGGCTGGGCAAAGCCGAATCACATGTAATGGCTTCAATGCTTTCGATAAGGAATATTATTTTGAGATTATTGAATAAGAAGGAAAAGAAAGACAACAAGAAGGTAGTATCAATCAAAAAAGGGAAGAAATATATTAGCAGACACACCAGTGCTCTGCTCGGTAAGAAAATAAAAGGCAGCAGAACCAGGATAATGGTAACACTACCAACTGATTCAGCCGAAGACAAATATTACATTTCTGATTTGGTAAAGTCGGGAATGAATGCGGCAAGAGTAAATTGTGCTCATGACGATACTGTTGTATGGAAAAAGATGATTGATAATATATATGCGGCAAAGAAGAAATCCGGGAGAAACGTTAAAGTTTGTATGGACTTAGGTGGCCCAAAACTAAGAACAGGAAGTATGATTCCGGGCCCTAAATTAATTCATCTCCAGCCGGAAAGAAATACTTATGGAAAGATAACAAATCCTGCGGATGTTGTACTCGTGAAGAAAATAGATGAAGATTTGCCGGAAGAGATTATTCAAATTCCTTTAAATGAAGAATTTTTAGAAAAATTAAATCCCGGAGATACGTTAAATTTTATTGACACTAGAGACAAACATCGAAAGCTGGTTGTTGGAAATAAAACCGGTAATTTTTTAACAGCTAAATGTTTTGATTCGTCCTACCTTGTAACCGGGACTAAATTAGAACTTGATTTAAACGGTGAAAAGATAACTACCGAAGTTGGAGAAATGCCGCCGCTTGAAGAAAAAATAATTCTCAAAGAAGGTGATGTTTTACGGCTTCATAAGGAAGATGTACACGGCGAACCGGCAGAATATGACGAAGAAGGAAACATGATAAAAACCGCGCATATCTCGTGTACACTAAATAAAGTTTTTGATGATGTAAAACTGGGTGAGCTAATTGTTTTTGACGACGGAAAAATTGAAGGGGTGATCAAAGAAAAGAACAATGATGAAATGCTTGTTGAAATATCTTATGCAAAAGAAGGTGGAGCTAAATTAAAAGCAGATAAGGGAATAAATCTTCCAAACAGTTCGTTAAAAGTGAAAGGCTTAACACAAAAAGATAGAAAAGATTTGGAATTTGTTGCGAAGAATGCCGATGTTGTTAATATGTCGTTTGTTAACGACGAACAAGATGTAATGGATTTGGTTGATGAACTTAATAAACTGGAAGCGGAGCAACTTGGAATTATTTTAAAGATTGAAACCAAAACCGGGGTGAAAAATTTGCCAAAGATTTTGTTAACTGCAATGCAGACATATCCTATTGGAGTTATGATTGCAAGAGGAGATCTGGCAATTGAAATCGGGTGGAAAAATCTCGCAGAAGTTCAGGAAGAAATTTTGATGCTTTGCGAAGCTGCACACATTCCAATTGTATGGGCTACTCAAGTTCTTGAATCAATGGCTAAAAAGGGAAGGCCTTCTAGGGCAGAAATAACCGATGCTGCCATGGCAGACCGTGCCGAGTGTGTTATGCTTAACAAAGGACCTTTTATACACGAGACAATAAAAACACTTGAAGAAATTTTGCAATCAGCCCAGCAGCATCAAGATAAACGTGCACCTCTTATGAGAAAACTAAAATTAGTTGATGCAAATATTATTGAAAACAATTAGTGGGAAGTTATACTTATATATTTACATTAAAATTAACTAATCTTATTTCAGAAGCATGAGTTTTGTGATTTTTGTAAAATTACCGGCATTAACCCTTGCAAGGTATATACCTGAAGAAACTTTCTTACCAAAATTATTCTTTGCATCCCAAACTATATTGTGTGATCCTTGAAATTGATCATACATTTCTTGCCTCCAAATTTCTCTTCCCAAAAGATCGTAAATAACTATTTTTACATCAGCTTTAGTTGGGAGATTATACCCGATATTTGTTGAAGGATTGAAAGGATTCGGATATACAAACAAATCAAAATTCTGCGGTATTTGAAAATCTTTTATATCTGTTATAGTATTTGAAGCAAGTGGTGTCGGCATAAGAAAGTCCCAATCACCAGTTCCGTCCGGTAATCTGCCATACGAAATATCAGTTGTTTGGGGTCCGAATGAAACGGAATCAATTATGGTAATACTATCGCTGCTTACTATTGCAAATTCTTCTCCGTCTGCATCTAACCTAAAATTAGTATGATTTCCACCCTGAGTTGTATCGTTGTCGCACCAGAGTAATAAGTATTCTCCAGGTTCAATAGTTAAGTTACTTCCCATTAAACGATATTTTGTGAGATTACTGAAATCATCAGTTACAAATGAACCGGAAAGTAATAATGTTTCGTCAGATGTATTATATAATTCTACCCAATCGTCATATTCACCTGATTCATCCGTATTTACAGAATCATTACTGGCAAGTAATTCATTAATAATAATTCTATTGTCGAGCATAGAAGGAGTCATTAATTTGATGCTTTTATTTCTTGGATAAACCATATTCTGCTCGTTGTTATCCTCTACTTCAATTCTAAAACTAACCGTTGAATTAATCCCAATTGGTGGTATTTTGCCAATCCATCTGTCCGCTTTCTCAACTAATTTTGTTCCTTCAACCGGGTTATGGTTCATCTCTTGTCTTTGGATTACAGTCAATTCATTAAGCTGGTAATTTATCGAAACATTCTTTAACCCGGCGTTTCCAAAGACTGAGCATACCACTGTAATTGTATCATTTGGCTCGGGGTACTTGGGACTGTAATCAGTATAATAAACAATAGGTGGAGCATTCTCATACGAAATTTGGTTCGGCAGGCTTTGTGTTCGTTCATTAACAAAACTCTTTAATCCGTATTTTACGTGGCTATCATTAAAATTAAACTCGAATGAGTTTTGGAAATCCTCGTATGAAAAACTATAGTCCAACGTTCTGAAATTATCATTTAGTGCTGATGGTGAAATTAAGGTTTTGAGACGTGATATTTTTGACATCATGTCTCCAAACCCAAATGAATTCTCAACCATAAACTCCAAGAAGTGACTGTATAAATCCTTATACCTCGGAATATTCATTAATTTTTCTGCTAGTGGACGGGGAGTGGAGTTCCCGATTATGAATGCGGTATAAGGGTTCTGTTTAGCCCAGTCATTTGAGAACCAATCAACACCGAAAGTATTGTCGTAATCATAAGGTATCCAATGAAATTTATCTGTTGATGGTTCATGATATAAGTAATAGTTGTTCATCAAGTTCCAATAACTATCCCAACCTCCGACTAACGTATTTACAGCTAGGTACTTCAAAAATTCCGGAACAATAAAAATTTCTTCTAGCGAATCGGCAAATTCCTCTAATGATGAAATGTTTATTATGTTAACAAGTCTAGCCAGCTTAGAATAATCATCGGTTTCAATATTGGTTTTAAGATCGTATGTTCTTCTGCCTTCTTGGGAAAACTTGTAACTATCGGGATTATCACCCCTGAAAGTTAAATCAGCAGGCCATAAACATTTCCATAAATTTCCTGTATCGTCATCAAAGTTTTTTTGAACAAATTCATTGTCAATATGTTCAACAGAAATGTAAAGACCGTAATAATCACCATTAATGTATACTTCAGCATGAGCTGCACTGCTGGCTGTTAATCCAATTTCGCTAAACAAATCCCAGCATAATTTACTCCTGCTAATTGAGGGATCATTATGCTCCCCGTTCAGATTCATCTTTTCAACTCCAAAAAATTCTCTTCCGGGTTTAAAGTCATTAAAGGAAAGTTTAAATGATTTTTTTCGACTTGCTCTAGATGTATTCCCCCTTATTCTTATCCCTACGGAATCTATTGTTTCATCAATATATTCATTCTTAAAATGCACACTTGACAACCTTAAAAGATCAGAAAAAGGATTTGATAACATTTGCTGTAAATCGGAAGGGCCCATTGTTATATTAATTACTGCAACTTCCGAATCATCATAAAGTTTCCAGCTTTCGTCGGCAGATTGCCCGAAAGTACAAAAGCAATTCAGATAAATTGCTGCAAAGGCAATAATAAACTTTTTGTTATTCATATTTGAACAAAACCTTTTGAAATAAAATTAAAAATTTAGCTAGAAGTATTCTTCATCAAAAAATAGATTAACCTGGTTTAAGTCCTTTAATTTTTTTAATTCCCTTAATAGCGCAGTTCCGGTTTCTTTATCTTTAATAGTAACGTAATATGATAATTCCAGGAAATTTTCGCCGTTTCCTTTTGCATTTATCAAGTTATATTTTTTACAATATTTTTTCAGTATTTCTAAATAAGCAGGATTATCTTCTTCAGAGGAAGTATTAAACTGCAACAAATATTCTTTCTTTGAATCATTTATAAAGTTAGATCGTGATATAAGCAAATAAATTAAACCAATCACCAAAGTTGAAATAATAGCTACAGAATGTAATCCGACTCCTGCAGCCATTCCTACTGCTAGGGAGAAAAATATAAAAATTATATCTTGTGTTTCTTTAACGGCTGTTCTAAATCTGATTATTGACATAGCCCCAACTAACCCAAAAGCCCTGGCTAGGTTATTCCCGATTACCATTATTACTATAGCCGTTATCATTGATAAAATTAAGAGGGAATTGACAAACGATTTCAAGTAACCTGGACCATTGTATGTTTTTCTATAAAAAAATGCTACCATAACTCCGCAAACAAGAGCAACGAATAGATTCTTTATAACGTCACCTGCGGATATTGAAAATTGAAAAATAGTATTAAAGTCGTTTAGCATATTGTTAAACCAGTTTCATTGGAGTTATCGTGGAATTATTTAATTCAGCAATCCTATAGTAGTTCTTCTCCTTGAAGCCCTTAAATGTTTTTCCGCATCAAGACAGATCGTATATTTTGAAAGAGCCATCCTTGATACTTCATATCTTTGAATAATTTTTTGCAGCCAATTTGGAAATCCATGTGAAAATTTCACCTCAACTATAAAATTATTTGGTAAAGCAACCTTTAACATCTCGTTGTCAAAAAGATGTTCATAGGAAGGGAAAGTATTATATCTTAGATTTTTGTCAAGTGTAATTCTTAAGTCCCTATTAAACTTTGACAAATAAGCCTCCCTATCATAAACTACCAATACTGTCGGTACAAGAGATTTCCTGTGCAAGTGATGAAAAAAACGGCTTCCGTCTTTTATTTTATCACTGGATTCGTTATTAGATAAAATATACTTTTCTAAATTCCCGCTTGCTAAAAGCTTTGATAAATTATCAAATAAAAGAGGTGCTCTGTTTTTTAATACTTTACTTCCATATTTTCTTTTTATTTCCAGAAATACATTTATGTCCTTAATGATATTGTTATAGCCCCGTACTCTTAATTTTTTCCGATCTCTCAAACCTTCAATTTTCTCATGATAGAAATTAAGATTAACTGAATCCAGGTATATGCTCCTTACCGTATATTCTTTTTCTTTTCTCTTATCAGCATATTTGTCCAATTGTAAAAACGGTGTGATTTCACTTTTGAATTTTTCCAATAAATTGTTTGGTATTAGATATTTATATTCATTTCTCATGATCTAAATAAATAAAGAATGAAGAAATCTTTTAAGGTACTCTGTTAGACTAATTTCACCACAATTTATCTTACAATTTATGGCTAATCCATTTATAATTATATTCGAATCATTATTAAACTCAGCAAATGCTAAAATCATGTATTTACCGTTTATAAGTGTAGTTGAATGCGAAAGTTTTGTAATTACAGCTTTATATTCCAGTCCATTCCCCGGTATATTAAAATTAACTGTCTCATTTAGTTTAATATATTTCTGAAGTACCAAATCTATCGGGATATAGAGAACGTATTCTTTAATATCAGATACAATTAAGATAGTATCGCTTGAAAAAACAGTTCTAACTATTCCGCCAATTGGGGATTTGAAAATATATTTTTGTGATAATTCTTCCGTAGTATTAATTTCGTTTTTCAGAGATTGAATTGTTGTTTTTAGGTAATCAATTTGTTCTTTTTTAGCGCCTGTATTAACAATATCATATCTTGCTTGTAATGTTTGAACATTTATTTCAGCAAGCTCTTTTTTACCTCTAAATATTTCATAATCTTCCTCGGCAATCAGTTCCTTTTCGAACAAAGCCTTCTGTCTTTCAAAAATTCTTTCTTCTTCTTCTGCTTGTTTTTTTGCGTAAGCTAATTCGTTTTGTATTTCCCGGATTATTTCATCTTTCTCACCAGTTAAAAATAAATTAAGCGTAGCCTCTGCCTCGGCAAGATCACCTTTTAGTTCAGTCAATTTCAAATTTATAAGATTGGAATTAATCTTAGCAACTGTTTGGTTTGGAGAGATTATTGCTCCTGAATTAATGTTAGACATGATATTAAATTTTGCGGCATCTCCTCTTTCAAATTGTGTTTCAAATATACTCTTGCTTAAACCGGCTTTATTATCATTTAGTCGAGTTTTAAATCTCCCATCAACCGTATGAGAGATTATCCATTCGGAAGAAGGCATTATTTTTCCAAAGGTATCAATAGTATAAGGTACCTTTATTGGCAAAATTAACAAAATAATGATAAATACCAGTGGGGTTACAAAGTACAATATTTTTTTCAATACCGGATCCCAGTTAAAGTCGATTTCAAAAAAATAAGATTATGAATATAACAAATTCTATGAAGCAATATTTTTAATTGCTTTTCCGTTTCTTTTTCCCTTTGTCTTATCAAGTTGTTAAACTTTTTTAATTCCGCAGTAACATATTTATCAATTGTAGTTACCTGTCAAAGTATAAGCCTTTTGTATCATCGAAGTCTTTAAGCTTAAAATTCGTTTCTGAAATGACTCTTTCGAGATGTCGAATCTCAATACATCTAATTAAACTTTTTTTATATTGTTTTGTAAAATTGTTCAGATGTTATTATTTCCAGG
>CAJHYN010000482.1_pt1 | contig 21838 bp, 22 predicted proteins | sample 9198641 | NCBI WGS metagenome assembly CAJHYN01 (sample SAMEA7708370, study PRJEB35096) | sediment metagenome | biome: marine neritic benthic zone biome [ENVO:01000025]; feature: sediment [ENVO:00002007]; material: shallow marine sediment [ENVO:03000034] sea grass bed [ENVO_01000059] ... | reverse complement strand
GTCCTAAACCACTAGACGAACGCGCCAACGGATTAACAAAGATTACTTTAGACATTCTGGATAAATACATGTTGGACCGTAACCATCACATGTATTGTAACAAGTATTACAAGTATTTTGGTTACATTCTGTATAAACACATGTTTCTTCTTGTGTTTCAGGATTGCATCCTACGCACTCAGATGTAGGACAATATGTATTAATACTTAAATCAGCACAAACACCAACAGGTACTGTTAACGCTTGTCCATTAATTGTTCCCCTTTTCGATTCTTGTTTAATAGTTACAAAAGATTCAACCTTGAGATCATCAAGATTTAATTTTAGCTTTTTCATAACTTTTTCCTTTTAGTTTATTATTAGTTTTATAATCTTCTCAAACAGCAGACAAATACTTCTATTACTAGTATCAATAATTATAACCAGTAGCTCGTGATGGAAATTACCTACAATAAGGATTCTTTTTAGAAGAGCCTCACCATTCCCCGGCCTAGGGCCGGAGCGTCATAAATCCACTAGACGAACGCATCAAAATCAGTTTGCGTTATTTAAGCACACTGCGTTGGTGGCGCATCACATGAAAAATCACAAGTATGCGGACAAACAGTATTGTCACAAGTAAAACCTCCGCATGTTGGATCATGACAAGTTACACAAGTATGTTGTTCCGTATGACAAGGATTAGTATAAACAGTCGGACACCTTTCCTCACATGTAGGATCCGGAAAAACAGTAGCGTTTCCATTTACTGTTCCATGGGCTTTTCGTGTTACAGTGGTTTCAAAGGAATCTACCTTTAAGTCTTCCATGTTTAGTTTTAGTTTCTTCATAGTTTTTTCCTTTTATTTTATTATTAGTTAATAATCCGCTCACACAGCAGATAAGCACTAGTACTTATAGTAGCGCGTGAGGGAATTGAACCACTCCTTTCCACGCTAAAGACGTGGCGTCCTAAATCCACTAGACGAACGCGCCAAAATAATTTAGTTAACAACCGCAAGTGTTAAAACAAGTTAAATTACAGCTAACTTGACAGGGTGAAGTTGGATCACATGTAGGATCTTGCCAAACGCATGTGCCCAAACATGTACCCGCAAACGTCTCTTCACAATCATGACAATGAATATGTGAACCAGATGCATTAGCTTGCACTGTACCTTTCTCTATTTTTACCTCAGAAGTTTGAAAGGATTCAATCTTGATATCCTCAAGATTCAATTTTAGTTTTTTCATAATTTTTACCTCTTTAATTTGTTATTGTTTGCTGTCCCTAAAAAGAGACCAAAATCCATAAGAATACTCTAAATCAGTTTACTTTAATTATGAAATTATGTAGGCCGCATTACACGAAATACTACAATACTAGCCACTGCTTCCTCTCATAATGCAGTCACTTCTTTTTTTGATATTGTTATCACCTAAGCTAATTGGAGTACTCAAATCTTATCTTGACCACCAAATAGTAAATTACTATTAGAAAATTAATAGCAGGGATACCGTGTTGGTCCAAATGTACGTCCACAAAGAAAGCATGTGTCAGCATGGCATGAGTACATACAAGATACATTATTAGCATAAGTGATAATATCATTACCATTAACTGTTCCCTTATCGCTTATTTTTTTACTTGTTTCAAAAGACTCAACCTTTAGATCTTCTAAGTTTAATTTCAACTTTTTCATTAAGCCTCCGTTTTGTTAGTTATTTTTAAAGTTTGTTCTAAATAATATTGAACATTTTAACAGCCCTATTATGGTTGACAAGTTGGACATGTTTTATCAATTTCTGTCCAACATCTTTCCTGGCAAGTCAGATCGTTCGGCCAGGTGTAGGCCTCTCCTTTAATAGTGCCTTTTGGGCTTTTGTGCTCTTTCTTAATTTCAAAGGATTCAATTTGTAAATCTTCTAAATTTAATTTCAGCTTTTTCATAAAAACCTCCTTTCTAATTTGCTTTGGTTTAATTTTCCGCATCATGCGGATTTATTATTATGTAATTCATCAGCTGAAAAAGTAACGCTTGGCGAAGTTCTCCTAAAGATTCCTATAGAAGAACCTGCAGTTTCTTCCCATATTTCGTGAGAGTCCTGAATCCATTTGTTGAAGGCCCTCAATACCCAATCATTCCTAACATGGACAAGGAGCCGTAAAACAAGTCTTTTGCTCTTGGCAAGTTGGGTCAAAACATGTACCATTACAGGACCAGTGATCAGTGTGACAGGGATATTCAGTATGACAAGGATTTGTAACCGATGTTATACACCCATCATCACATGTCAGCTGTGGAGGTATTGTGGCATTCCCATTTACTGTTCCTTTTACGTTTTGCTTTACAGTAGCCTCAAAAGACTCAACTTTTAATTCTTCGAGGTTTAATTTTAGTTTTTTCATAAAAAATCTCCTTTTTGCTAATTAATTATTTGTTATGTTTAATGCCTCTTTGACAACGAGAGCTTTTCATAAACTTAAAGTCATTGAATTTTTTGATAAGCCATCAAAGCAATTACAATTATTTGATAATTGAATTATTCTCACTTCTACTATTGATACCGGAATCAAAGACATTTTAGACAAGAATTTTTAAATATTTATATATAGGAATTCGTTTTACCCAGAACTTACCTTTAATAATTGCTATTATTTATATATATTTCACTATCTAGCAATGAGCAATTAAAATTCCATTATTAGTTAACACATAATTCATAATGACTTCATTGAATAAAAACTCTTCAATAAATGAAGTTAGAAGCCTCTTAAAGCAATATTTGATAACATATATATCAAATTACTTTAAATTTAATGGTATTTATTTGCCGAAATACTTCCGTGAAGATGTCGAAAAAGAGCTCGAAGGAATTCTAGATGATTTCTTAAAATTATCCGCATATCAAAAACTAAAAACAAAATTCGATTTATTAACCTTAGGAGAACTTGACCTCAAAGATATACTTGGTCTAGATAAAGCAATAAATCTTATTCAAAAATCACTAGAACTAACTTTTGAACTGATTTCTACACTCGAACCGGTTGATATAATTTTGGATCTTGTTAAATCTAAGAGCAAATTTCTAATAATGATAGAATTTTGTTTTCAGGGATTTATAATAAATTCACTTAGAAAAAGATTTATGTTCATAGACAAGCTAAGACAAGACAAAAAGCTGATAGTTTTTGATAAAGTAATTAGTAAAATATCTGAAAATTACGACTATTATAGAACTTATGATCCTTACCGATCAAAATTTAAAACCTTCTTACATAAAGATTTGATCCTAATCGGGATAAAAGTGTTGAGAGAAGAAAATTTAATGAACAATATTCTCCTTTTAAGTAGCGATTCATACCAACAATTTATTGACAAACACGGAATCTGTCTGACAAGTCCGGAGAAAAAAATACAATGGCAAACCAAGGTTTTCTTTTCAGGAAGTGAATTATCTGATTGGTTGGGAAATGAGTTAGAAGAAAATTCATTAAGAAATTTCGGCAAACATATATGGCCTTACATAAAAAATGCAGAAACATATTCTGATAATTTAGTTTATATTGACGAAACATTCAAAAGTACTGAAAAAAATTTAGCATATTCTGAACATGAAAGCCAGGTTCTACCGGTTAGCGCTAAAAAAAACTTTTTAGAGAAATTAAACAAAATAGAAAAAGACCCCAACTTAAGACTAACTCTAAAGATTATTTTGGGTTTGGATATAAACTACCTCAATAATGAGGCCCACCTTATTTTTGACAAATCTCTTAGTCTTAGTTTAGTAAAAAAGCTGCACAAACTACTTTTAATGTACGGCATTGAAATGAGCAAAGATTTTTTTAATGAAATATATTTTTTGTTAAAGGAAGAATCGTCAAGTTTTGTTAACATTTCTGCTAATTCTATTCAGCGAAGGGTATATAGAAACTTCAGGAAAATTCAGAAATATTATAATTCCTACGAATTTGAAGATATCGTATTATCCGTTGCAAAAACTATAGACAAAAGCTTATTTGGACAACCGCCTTTATTTCTGAAAATAATAGATGCAAAAGATTTGGAATTATTGCACGATAAAGAATTTTTGAGAAGATTAAGAGTTATTGATTTAAGCAATTGTTTACTTGGCGAAATACCAGAAGAAATTTTTGAAATAAAAACTTTAGAAGAAATTGATTTGAGCAATAATATGATCGAGAGAATTCCAAAAAAATTAAAAGCTTTGGAAAACTTAAAAATAATTAATTTTATGGATCAGTTTAGTACGAGAGGCTTTTCTACTTCATCGTCAGGCACTTTCGGTCGACTTTCGTCTAATGATTTAGATTGGCTTAGAATAAATCTACAGAATTGTGAAATATTTATTTAATTAAATGAAATAAATTGTTACAAGCTATCGTATGACTTTGGATAATAGACATTTGAGCCCGGAAAAGATCAAATTATACATTGAACTTTCGGGTAAAAAAAATCAGCTTGCTGAAGAAGAAAAGAAAATCTTAAATGATATTGAAAGTCATTTAAATAGATGCTTCAAATGCAATGCTGAATATTTGTTTCTCAAATCCGTATATTTTCCTAGAATTTCAAAATATGAATCTTCCAAGAGAATCCGTAATACTGTGTTGGTTGGCTCTGCATCAATTATAGTCCTTTTATTTTTAACGCAGACAATTTTTTTCTCCGATAATAAACCGGAGGAAATATTAGCTGATATCGATAACGGGAAAGAAATTGTTTTAGAGAATTCAATTGAAGTAAACGAAAAAGAAGGAGTATTTATAACAAAAGAAGACAGCATAGAAAATGAACAACCCCCTGTTGAGAGAAATGAAAGTGAAGATTTAATAGAATTAATATATGCATACGTCGATTTAAAGAAATCAAATAAGATTGAGTCGAATTTAGTTTCATTTGCAGACAAAAGTAATGTAGAACTGCCTAAAGTTTTTATAGAAGATTATAGGCAAGATTTACGTATAAAAAATATAAATATTAGAAATACCGAAATTATAAATGTTGTCAGCCCGGAAAACCTTAGTATTTTGACAATACCCATTACTTTTGAATGGACGAAAATCGAAGATACGGTTACTATAGTGATTAAAAATAACCAAAACGAAAATATTTGGGAAAAGAAAATAGCCGGCACGTCAAAAGTAGAATTAAATGAAAAACTAAATTCGGGCATCTATTACTGGGATATTAGGGTAAATGACAAATTAAGAAACAAGTATAAGTTTTTTGTTATTCCGTAAAACTTCATGAATTTTAATTTCCTACTAAATTAAAAGCCCCCCAGTAAAACGGTTCTGAATACATGTCGCTTTTTATGAAATTCAACTTTGTTTGTCTTAATGCTTCTGAATATTTTTTCCCCTCGAGTATCCTCGAATATAATTCTGTCATAAACTTTGATGTTGATCTATCAGCTACATTCCACATTGATACAATTATGTTTTTTGCTCCACTAAACATTAAACCTCTTGTAAATCCTATTATACCTTCTCCTCTTACTATTTCTCCTAATCCACTCTCACATGCGCTCAATACTACTAAATCTGCATTCAAGTCCAAGTTGTATATCTCCTCGGAATATAAAACTCCATCTTCGGTTTCTTTGCTGTCAGATGAAAGTACAATTCCAGATAACTTTGGGTTCTTCTCATTCATAAAGGCATGGGTGGCTAAGTGGATATATTTAAATTTATTGGGTTTATCAGATTTTATTACTTCTTCAGTTGCGTTTGAGTGAATATATATCTCAGCCGGTTTATTTTTCTCTTTGAACATCTTATAAATCTTCTTTACTTCTTCTTCACTTGCCGGGAGTGGATTAAAGTTTCCTTCTTCATTTAATAAGCTTCTCTTCATGGACCTGTAAATATCATTATTGAAGGTATCGATAATTGATACTTCTCTTCTTATTAGATCAACCTCAATTGTGCTGTCTGCAAATACCGGTGCAAAACCTAAAAATCCTTCACTACTCATCGAAGGTATTGTTTGATAATCATTGCTAAAAGCCATTGTTGCTGAGTAAGCATATTTGATACTGTAATCGTTTATCAAATAAGGAAGATTAGAGTAATCCATATTTGATACTTCTTTTACTTCTTCTGTCAATAGAGTTTCAAATGGAATATAGTGAAGTATCCCATCCGGAATTATGAGTACTTGTTTCTCTTTTATTTTTTCTTCAACTGGTTCAATTAGTTGAGAGTATAAGGAATAACTACTTTCTAAATATTTATCTTTATCTTGATTATAAATCGAGTTATTCAATTTTTTGATTGTTGAATTCTTTGGAGGAATCCCGGAATAGATATTATAATTATTTTTATCTATTGTAAAAATGAATAGAGTACTGTCACCTAGAAAGTATTCAAGCAGAACTTCATCATCATCTAATCTTTCTTGAATATCTCTAACTGAAATCACCTCACTTTTGTATTTCATATTGTAGTATTGAGGATAATCTTTTTCAAATTTCGAAAGCAGTTCCTGGTATTCTTCATTCAAATCAAAGTACTTATCTTCAAATCTTATGATCTTTGAACTGTCTTGTGTTTCTTTTTTTTGCTTTTCTTTATTTATCTCTGTATCGTAGAATGCAAGATCAACTCTAAGTTCTTTTTCTTTTTTGAGTAAGCTATCAGGTATTCCGCTGAATTGCTTTGCCCTTGATTCTGTCAGAGACTCCAACAATATACCTGCTTTATTTTTTTCAATGAAAGTAAAAAGCAATTTTTTGTAACGTAATTTATTAGTTAATTCATAAAGTTTAAGTGTCCTTTGTAAAGCATTTTCATAAATCTCTGAAGATCTTTTCGAAAGATTAAACTTAGAGTCTTCAGCATTATATCCACTCTTTATCTTATCAATGAGATTAGAAGCAAGCTGATCAGTTTCAATCGAGAGCACCAAATCTTCTATATTTTCACTTTTTTCAGTATATAGTTTCTCCAGTACTTCAGCTTTATAACTAAGTGCCTCTAACAGATGCGATTCACTTAGGATATTTTCTAAGTTTGGATTAGTATATATATCTTCTTCCCTAAATTCCGGTATTAAAGAAATAAATGCTAGCTGGTAATTTCTTAATGCTGATGTATATTCCTTCTGAATGTTGTAAAGATTCCCAATATTTATATAACTTGTAGCTAAGTCAGGATGGTTGTTTCCAAATAATTCTCTTCTTATCGATAATGCTTTTTGATAAAATTGATTAGCCCTTTTGTAATCATGCTTATGCTTATAAAGAATACCGGAATTATTGTAGTACATCGCAACATTAGGATGATTTATACCATAACTTTCGGTGTAAATTTTAAAAGATTTTTTGTAGTACTCCAATGCTTTGTCAAAATCCCCAATAGCTTCAAATACACCTCCAATGTTTAGGTAAATATTCCCTACCTGGTTGTGATTTTTGCCTAAAGATTTAACATAAATTGAAAGAGCCTTATTATAATATTCTAGTGCATCAGAATAATTGCCTGTTTTTTTATGAACGAAGCCAATGTTTATATAACAATTACCTACTTCAGTATGTTCATTTCCCAGTGAGGGAATTCTGATTGATAAAGCTTTTTTATGATAATCAAGAGCCTCGAAATAATCTTCTTTATAATTAAAAGCACTGCCGATATTCATTAAAACTGATGCTACTCGATAATGATTTTCACCGAAATTATCTCTATAAATTGGTAATGCTTTTCTATAATATTCCAGAGCTTTATCAAAGTTGCCTTTATCAAAAAACACATTCCCAATATTAACAGTTTGAAGCCCAACATAATTATGATGTTCTCCTAAGGATTGAATTAAAATTGATAAAGATTTTTCAAAATTATTCAACGCCTTTTCATAAAAACCTGTTAGTCTATAAACTCTACCTAGATTGTTTAGTGTTCGTGCTTTATAGATTTGATCATCACCTAACTTTTCTTTACCGATTTCGTCTGCTTTTTCATAATAATATTTTGCCTTGTCGAATTCTCCCTTACCCAAGTGATTATCACCCATAACGTTATGACATGTTATGTACTTCTTCCAATTTTTGAGGGATCCGTAAATCAACAAAGCTTTTTCAAAGTAGAAATTCGAGCTATCGAATTTAGCTGATATAAGAAATTGTTTGGCTTTATCAAAATTTTCGTCAGCAAGACTTGAATCATTCTTGACTGTAGAGGACGAATCTTGAAAAGTAAACATCCCTGCAAAAGAATTTGTGAAGCTAAATAATAGAAAAAGAAAAATATAATTTTTCATATATATTCCATTTTAATTTTGGCAGAATAAATTTGTATGAAGTGTATTTTTTAATTCTATATTGAAGGATAGTAAAAAATAATCAGATTTAAAATGGATAATTATAACCTAGAAGAAAATGAATCTATATCCACTGAACAAAACTAATTACTTAGACAATGAATCTGATGATACATGATTTGTTTTTTATTGTGATGTAGGAAAACAGATTTTTTGTTACTTCATATAATCTAATAGTTTCTACAAAGAAAACTAACTCACTAGTAGCGCGTGTGGGAATTGAACCGCACCTTTCCACGCTAAAGACGTGGCGTCCTAAACCACTAGACGAACGCGCCAAAATACACTTTCAGACTAAATTTCTACAGGCATTGTCTTCCACCAAAACATGTAATATCATCACATGTGCCCACGCAAGACCAATGACAAGTTGGACATGTATTTCCACAAGTATTAGGACAAGTTTCATCACAAGTTGGTTGGAAAAGACATGTTGAATCGCATGTTGGATCAAACTCTGTGCAAGCTGGTAAGGTACAACCAGCACCACTTTGACCTAAAACAGTTCCTTTTTTTCTGTCGCTGCTGTTTGTTTCAAAAGACTCAACTTTTAAATCTTTAAGATCTAATTTTAGCCTTCTCATAACTACCTTCTTTTTTTGTTATTTTAATTAAACCTAATTGATTGGATAAATTTGCTCACAAACTCGTAAAAATCCATTCAAATAGTCAAAAGGATCTAATCACCTTTTTGCGTTAAAAAAAACAATACTTTTTCAACCCTCTAGATTAGCTCAAGTTATTTTAGAATGTCGTATCGCAGCCTCTAATAGCTGATGGATCAGGTCCACAAGTTGGGGTATTATATGGACAACCTATGTAGCACGTACCATAACAAGGGCCTGTTACTCGAGCACATGTATACCAACAAGTATTTTGTAGCTCACAAGTAGGAGCTCCTTCACATGTTTCGGTCCAAGGCAGATTACCTTGTACAGTACCTTTGTTTTCTTCCTTTTCCGAGGAAGTTTTAAAAGACTCAACCTTCAATTCATCAAGATTTAATTTTAGCTTTTTCATAACTATACTCCTTTAGATTAATTATTGTTTTATCATCCACCATCTTGTGGATTTTAATAGACAAGCCAGGTAGCGCGTGTAGGAAGAACCACAGCTTTCCCCCATCCTGCGGGGCGTCCTTAAACCACTAGACGAACGCGCCAATAACTCTATGTATTTTTCCTATTCAGTATTATGATGCGACATCAACTTTGGATTACATTTAGTTCTATAATTTTTATTTATCGCAAATCGGCCATTTACATGTATTTTGACATGAATGTGGACAAGTTGCGTCACAAGTATCTGCACATGTTGCAGGACAACCTGTAAGCGGTTCCGTACAGCATTGACTTGGATAATCGTCAGTTCTGCAAAAGTCACGTAATTCGAGCATTGCCCTTTACAGTGCCATTATTATTTGCTTTTTCGTGTTCAGTTTCAAAAGACTCAACTTTCAAGTCTTCTAAGTTTAGTTTTAGCTTTTTCATAAAATCTCCTATTTAATTGCTTATTGATTAATTATTATTGGCTATTAAGAATTACTTAATGACCAATATCATACAAGTAGCGCGCAATGCATTCCCCGGAAGGGATCACTTCGTGAGAATCACTGTTTCCATACTGAAGAACTGACTTCATAAGCCACTAGACGAACTCGCCAAATATCATAACAGTGCCTTCCAATATTTTACGCACAATTAGTCTGCTGAGCATCACATGTAAATCTTGGTGGACATGTATACCCGCCACCGTCACAAGTTTGATAGCAAGTGTACCCACCACAAGTCGGATCGTCACAAGTATATTCACATGTGTCTGGGCAAGTTGCATCGCAAGTCCAATCAGATGGACATTCCGGTAAACAACCCGATACCCCAAAACTTTTTCCGAAACCCTTTACAGTCCCAAATTCTTCGGGATCGTTTTTGATTTCAAAAGACTCAACTGTCAAGTCTTCCAAGTTTAATTTTAGCTTTTTCATAAAGTCTCCTTTGTTTTATTGTTTTGTTAATCTGCCAAAAATGCGTTTTTATCAGCTAAGCAAAAAAGGTGGTTCAATCTCTTTAGCATGTTTAGTTTTTTTCATTTTAACTAAATCATGGAATCACAACAATCTAGTAAGCAACCATTTAGCTCAATTTTTAAAGATTTTGTTTTTTTACTTTTTGACATATTTGCTTCTAATAGTATATATCGAAAAAGACCCTTTTTTTAACAGAAAAAAAAACTAAATTTCATATCTACTTTAGCTAGAAATTAGAATAATTAAGAAAAAGTATACTCAACTGAAGTTCACATGTGTTATTATTAAAATAAATTCAATTATTTAACTTGAAGTACTACGCTTTTAGGAATGCAAAAAGAAGATAACCCTGATAAAAAACTCCTCGAGTTACTAACCTCATACAATTTGAGAAATGTAATCTCGTTTTTTAGTTCATTAGGTATTAATCTACCACAATCCTTTACTGAAGAATTAGAGAAAGGACTTAGCAATATTGCAGAAGTCTATTCAATAATACCTCTAAAACAATCACTGAAACTCAAATTAGACTATTTAACTGTAAGAGCAATTGATTTAAAAAAAATGCTTGGACTTGAAAAGGCATCAAATTTATCGAGGCAATCACTGGAATACTGTTTTAATTTAATTTCGGAAACCGAACCTAAAGAGATTATTTACGGGTTGCTAAAAAATGAAAGTAACTTTTCATTTCTGCTTCATTGCTGCTTTGAGAATTATTTGAAGAACTTATTCAAAAAAAGATTTGATATTTATAATAAACTAAGCAGTGAAAAGATAGATATCTTATTTGAAAAAACTTTGACTAAGATATTTGAAAACTTTGGTCAAATATCTCAATACGATGATAGCAAAGCAAGCTTTAAAACTTTCTTAGGAAGGGCATTATTATACTCTGCCTACACGGTTTTGAGAGAAGAAGGTCTCGAATTTAATTACTATATGATTAATAGAAAAATTCTATCTAATTTTATTAACGATAAAGGACTTGACACAAAACTTATAAATAAACTGCAATTGGAAGAGAAAATAACATTTCAATCAAGAAAAGATGTAAAAGTTTGGTTCAAAAAAAATATTGGTGAGGAAATACTTGAGAAAAATAAACTCAGCATCTGGGATTACGTTAAGTTAAAATCAGACTATGTAAATATTTTTACAAGTGATTATGATAACATAGAAAATCATATTATTATTGCCCCTGACACAAATGATATTGTTACCACCGAAGAAAAGCAAACATTTATAAACAAAATTAACTCCCTTGAAAAAGAAACCGTTTTTAGAATTATTGCAAAATTGAAAATAGGGCTTAATGTTAATTATTTGTGTGAAGACTTATCCAAGGATTTTGATGCCCTTAAACTTAGTATGACCTTCTTAAGAAAACTTAATGAAATCTCATCAAATTTTCAGGCATTAAAGAATGATTCGGTTTTTGAAGAATTGCACAAGTTATTTGCACCAATCTCGGGTAAGATAAACAAGATTGCCCCCACCGCTCTCAGGCAAAGAATGTATAGGAATTATAAGAAGTTACAAACACATTACAGCTCTGATGATTTTATAAGAGTGTTAAATTACTTTAACAGCAAACTGGACTTGACGTTCATTAAGGAGCCTTTAAAATTTTTGATGATAAATAATGAAGCCGAATTAGATTTACTAAAACATTCTTCAATAATCGAAAACGTCAGAGTTATTTGTTTGCACAATATCGGAATTAGAACAATACCTGACGAAATTTTTACTTTAGCTAAATTACAAGAGCTGGATTTAAGTGATAACTTGATTAACAAAATACCAAAAGAGATTTGTAATTTAGTTAATCTGTCAATCCTGGATTTGAGAGATCAGTACTCTATGAATGAAAATAATAACCATAAATCAATGATTGTTTTTGACAAAGACGAGATATCAACTGTTAAAAAACTTTTGTGCAATTGTGAAATTTTGTACGACTAAAGGGTTAGCTTTTTAATGCACTATAAAGATGAACATATTACCAACGAAACCATCCGTATCTATTTTGATATTAAGAATAATCAAAGCAGCATAGTTAAACCCGAACAAAAGGAAATAATCGATTCTATCGATAAGCATTTACAATCATGCCCTAAATGTTCAACTCATCTTTACATGGTAGAATCTTTATACAATAGCGAGGTAAAAAAATATACTTATAGAAATAAAATTAGAAAAAACCTTGTCTATTCTGCGTCAATAATTCTTATAGCAATTTCAATATTTTATTTTCAACCGTGGAATAAAGATCAAACTGAAATCCCCCTAATAGCTAAAGATGATTTAATTGACAGCAGTTCTACAGATAAGAACTCACTTAAAAACCTCATTGAAGATTACATAGCTCTAAAAGCGAATGGTAATGAATCAAACTTACTTTCTTTCTCAAATGAAAGAGAACTTGAATTGCCGCCAAGCTATATTGAAGACAGATTTCAGGAAAGGCAAGTTAAGGAATCAAATATAAGGTCTACTGTTTCTAAAATAAGGATAATATCTCCCAAAAACCTTACTATTATACTAAAATCACCTTTGACATTTACCTGGGAGAATTTTGATGGAGAAGTAGTAATTGTTATTAAAGATAACAGAAATACAATTATCTGGGAAGGTACTTCTTCGACTAAACCAAGCCTTACATGTTATAAGAAGTTGGAACCTGGCACCTATTACTGGGATTTAAGAATAAAAGCAAGAGTAATCTTCAAAAGAAAATTCTTCATAATCTCAGAATAAGCATATTGCTAATAACTAATTACCAACAAGTATAAACGGTGCCCAATATCTTGGCGGTGAATCAATATTTTCTTTTATTGTTTCCAGCTTAGATTGCCGTAGTGCATCTGCATAAGATTTTCCACCTAGTATTTTCTTATACAATTTTGTCATTAATTTAGCGGTTGATTCATCCAGCACATTCCACAATGATACAATAATATTCTTAGCTCCGCTGAATACTAATCCTCTAGTAAATCCAATAATTCCTTCACCTCTTACTATTTCACCTAAACCACTCTCACATGCGCTGAGTACTACTAGGTCGGCATTTAAATCTAAGTTATAAATTTCTTCCGAATACAAAACACCGTCTTCCTCTTTTAAGCTGTCGCTTGTTAAAACTATGCCGGATAACTTAGGATTTTTTTCATTCATAAACGCATGCGTGGCCAGGTGGACATACTTAAATTTATTTACCTTTTCAGATTTTATTAAATCCTCTGTTGCAGTTGAGTGAAGGTAAATTTCAGCAGGTTTATTGTTATTCTTGAAAATCTCGTAGATATTTTTTATTTCTTCCTCACTTGCAGGTAGTGGGTTTATTATACCTTCTTCAATTAATAAACTCCTCTTTATGGACCTATAAATATCTTTGTTAAAAGTATCTACAATAGATATTTCTCTTCTTACAAGATCAACTTCAATAGTTGTGTCAGCAAATACAGGTGCAAATCCTATAAAGCCTTCACTTTCTGCACCGCCTTCGGCTAATTTTAATTTGTAATTTACAATTTCGTTAAAAGCCATTGATGCTGAGTAACCAAACCTAATGTTATAATCGTTAATCAAATACGGAAGTGAAGAATAATCGCCTCTTGCATTTTTTTCCACTTGTTCTGTTAAAAGAGCGTCAAAAGGTACGTAGTGCAGCATTCCATCTGGAATAAGCAATACTTTTTTACCCTTTATTTTTTCTTCAACAGGTTCAATCAGTTTTTTATAAAGCGCATAACTGCTCTCTAAATATTTATCTGTATCCTGATTGTAAATGGAGTTGATCAATTTTTTGATTGTAGAGTTCTCGGGTGAAGTTCCGGAATAAACATCATAATTATTTTTATCAATAGTAAAAATGAAAAGCGTGCTATCACCGACAAAGTATTCCAGCAGAACTTCATAATCATCTAATCTCTGTTGAATATCCTTAACAGAAATCACCTCATTCTTATACTTCATATTGTAGTACTTAGGATATTCTTTTTCAAATCTTGAAAGCAATTCTTGGTATTCTATATTCAAATCAAACGAATTATCTTCAAATCTCATAATTTTAGAAGAATCTTTAGCTTCGTCTTTCTTTTGTTTTTCTTTATTTAGTTCAGTATTATAAAATGCTAGATCAACCCTAAGCTCTTTTTCCTTTTTAATCAAATTATCCGGAATACCGGAGAAAAGTTTTGCCTTTGAATCAAAAATTGACTGATGTAAAATATTGGCTTTATTACTTTCAGAAAATTTAAATGCGAATTCTATATAAGTTTGATTTTTTGTCTGTCTGTATAATTCCAATGCTACATTTGTTGCCTTTTCAAAAAAACCAAAATAGTTATCAGATAACAAAATTTTAGAACTTTCTGTCTGAAGTTCCATTCTCATCTTTTCAAGTAAATCTAATGCAAGTAAATAAGTATCAAGTGCATTTTCTATGTTTGAATTGTTTGTCGAATTTTTTGAGTACAGTAAATAAAATGTTTCTGCTTTTAAAACTAATGATTCGAGTAAATGTATTGGTGAAATTACTTCTTTTAATTTTAAATCAGAATAAAGGGCTGTATTCCCAAAATTATTTATACTTGATTCAATTGCATTTTGATAATAATGTGAAGCTGAATCTAAGTTCCCATTTTCTCTATAGATATTTCCTATACCAATTAAGCATGTCGTCACATCCGGATGCTTATAACCATAAAGTTTTATATTATCTAATAAAGCCTTATTCTGAAATTCATATGCTTTTCCATTATCGCCAAGTGATTTATGTACTTCCCCCATTCTCGTGTATGCCATCGAAATCATTTTATGTTTCTCGCCAAAAAGCTCTCTACTTAGCTCTATAACTTTCTCATAATTTTGCAGAGCAATTAAATAATTTTTTTCTTTTCTATTTACTTCAGCAATGTTATAGTAATTAGAGGCCAGATAAATATTTTTCGTTACAATTTCATTAGTCCAAATATCTATTGAATTATAATTATAAAACAAAGATTTTTCATAATCACCAATTTGAAAATAATTGAGGGCTATATTGCTAAATGTGATTGCCATATCATAATTATTTTCTTTATTTTGTTCGTAAATGTTAAGTGCCTTCTTTAAATAAATTAATGCTAGTTCAAAGTCTCCCTCATCTGAATATGAATTAGCAATATTGCTATAAGCTACTGCAACACTCCTGTGATTGGCGGGAAAATTCATTAAACTAATTCTTAAAGAGTTTCGATGAAATTCAATTGCTTCATCATAGTAACCTTTATATCTAGAAAGACTGCCTAATTTATCATAGATTGAATTTAGTCTAATATGTTCGTTACCAAAATTTAATATTTTTAATTCAAGTGACTTATTTATATAGATTTCAGCAGAATCTAACTTAGATTGAATAATATAAATTGTTCCAAGGATCTCATAACTATCAGCAATAACAGGTTGTTTTTCAAATGAATTCATTTTGGCTATCTTTAGTGTTTTGGTTAAGTATTCCTTTCCCAAATCATATTTTCCACTTCTCCAACTTGCTGATGCACACATATTTAAACTATGAATTCCTTTTCTCAATAACTTCTTTTCAATAAAGATGATAGAAGATTTTTCAAAATAGACTTTGGCACTATCATATTTTGCTTCTTTATAAAATTTTGTTGCTCGTTCGAAAAATATGTCAGCAAGAGTTGTATCGGCACTAACCATTAAAGAGGAGTCTTGAAAAGAAGTTAATGTACCCGCGAAAGAATTTATGAAGCTAAATAATAGAATAAGAAAAATGTAATTTTCCATATATGTTCCATTTTAATTTTGACAGAATAATTTTTTGAGGGAGTATTCTTTAATTCTATATTGAATGATAACAAAAAAACAGTTAAATTATAAATGCATTAATGAAGTAATAAAGAAAGTATTGTTTTAATTCTTAAAGAGATTCTACTGCTTGTCTTTTTATAAAAAACGAATATTCTTTTAGATGATTCCTAATGTCTTCCAAATTAGCATGGGGATTTTTTTCAATATGCAAGCTTGCTAAACCCGTAATGACCGGTGCAGCAAAGCTATTACCTCCAGAAGTAATTCTCTGGTAATTCAAAGAAAGAACATCATCAAACCTGCCTTTAGCTTTACATTCTATCGCCTCATTTTCAAGGAAATCAAACTCAAAAATATTATCGGAGCCACCCATTGCAACTCCGATTGAATTCTCAAAAATAGCAGGATAGCTGTAATCATCCATTGCATTGGTATTTGCAGAAACTATTATAATACCTTTTCGGCGTGCATATTCACAAGCTTTGTATAACGGTTCAAGCGCTTCGTTAAGTTTTGTGCCTAAACTAAAGTTCAATATTTTTATTTCTTTTTCAATTGCCCATTTAATTGCTTCGATCAGAATATTAACCGAAGTTTCAATTTGTTTGCCGAATACTTTAATAGGATAGATGCATGAATCAGGAGCCAGCCTTAAAACCAAATCAGTACATGAAGTACCATGTCCATTTTGATCATTATAGTTATCGGATACCTTAAGAGACAGTTCGTCATCAGGATCGACTAAACCAATTCCTTCTTTTATTCTTGAGTCGGTTAATCTACTATCCCAACCGCTGTCGACTATTCCGATTTTAATATTTTCTCCCGTAGCATAATCAAAATATTTTCTTATTTCTTTACCCGGGTTTTCGCAGAATGCTCCGAAATAATATTTTTCATTCATTTTATAATTTCTTAAAATATTTCAAAAGTAGTTTATAAATTATATCTTGATCAGTAATAATAAAGCCTGTAACATTGTAACCATGCTTTAGCTTATCAACAACTAATTTTTCATGCTGCGATAAATTTAGTTTTGCGGTGACTCTATATAGTCCTGAGAAACCTGAATAATTTTCATTTTGAGTGTTTTGTTCAGCAGCAATAGAAATTACTTCGGCTTCAATCATTTCAATATTTTCAACAGCTTGCAAGGCTTGCAGTTCAATCTTCACTTTATTGCCGGGTTTAACTTCATGTATATCGATCTCATTTACAAATAATAGAGCTGTCCACTCCTTTATGTCTGAAATCTCAAAGAGTAGACTTCCTTCGCTAACAAATGTTTCTTCAAGCTTATCAATATTTTCTGTTAAAACAATTCCTCCCAAGGGGGATTTTATAACTACTTTTGATAATTTCTCTTCAGTATCTTTTTCCTGCTGTTTGTATTTATCCAAAGTAATTTTAAGTTTCTCTATCTCAAAGTCGTTTAATTCTATCATCTCTTGTTTTAACTTTCTATTCTCAACCTCATATTCACCTGATTTAATCTCAGCCATTGCATAGTCTAATGTAATATGTGAACCGGGAACATAGTTATCATAAATTGAATCCGGATCTGCACCGGGGTAGTAATCCAAAAGCCTTTCTCTGAATGCAGCTTTGGATCTTATTAACATTGCTTCAGACTGCTTTAGTAAAATTTCATTTTCTCTTTCCTGGTAAATATTTTTTGCAATCAAGCTGTTTAAATTATTTTGCTGAGTTCTGATTTCTGTACGAATTTCATTTAAATTTCTTCTTAACTCGGTAGAATCCAAAACAGCAAGCGGCTGACTAAAACTAACCGTATCACCGCTTTCAATGAGTATATCTTTTATCAGAGCAGATTGAGGACTATGTATCTGCTTAATTTTATATGGTTCCAACACGCCGTTAGCTTCGAGAGTAATTTCCATATCTACTGTCAATATCACAGCCATTGCAATGACAGCAGCTCCTAAAAGAATTAAGAAAGTTAAGCTTACTGCTTTAGATACAAATTTAACTCCAACAGTTTTCTTTACATCAATTTCAGGTAAAACTAAATCGGAACGACCGTTTGTTTTTGTTTTGTTGTATTCTGTAGTCTCTATTTTCATTTTTTATTAATAGACTTTATAATTGCATGTCTTTTATTTTTTTCAACATCAAACATTGTTTTGTAAAATTCGCTTCTCTCAAAGAGTTCATCATGTTTGCCGGAGTCTACAACCTCGCCCTTATCAAGTAAGTATATTTTATCAGCAAGCTTTGTTGAAGTAATTCTGTGGTTTACAAATATATATGTTTTATCACTAAAAACTGAAAATAAATCATTGAGTATTTCCGACTCGGTTTTCATATCTATGTTTGACGTTGCCTCATCCAGAATTAGAATCGGCGTATTTCTTACTATAGCTCTGGCTATCGCTAGCCTTTGTCTCTGCCCGCCTGATAGGCTTGCTCCCCATTCTGCAATTGGGGTATCGAACCCCTCTTTTAATGAATTTATATGTTCATCCATTCTTGTGAGCTTAACCGCCTCTACTACTAAGTTACGGTCAACTTCGTCAACACCAATAGTTAGGTTATCCCAAATGGTTCCTTTAAACATGCTGAATTCTTGCCAGATAACAGCAGTCTGGCTTCGTAATTCTTGCAACGAAAAATTACCGGAAGGAATATTATCAAATAAAATTTCGCCTTTGTCAGGTTTATCAAAACTTACTAATAATCTTAAAATAGAAGTTTTTCCCGAACCGCTTGGCCCAACAATGGTAGTAACCGAATTCTTATCAATCTTTAGGTCAACGCCTTTTAACACATGTACTTCAGGGTTATACCCAAACCAGACTTTCTTCAGCTCAATATTGCCTTTTATTTGCTTACCGATAGGCTGAGAAACATCAAATATATATTTCGTAGACTGTTCAAGAGGGCTGTCCAAATATTCAAACATACGTAATAGATTAACAGAAGATTGTTGAAACTCCGAAAAAATATTTACAAACTCACGTATGGGTCTGTACAAATATCCTATATAAGAGGTGAAAGCAATATAATCACCCAAACTCATTTGATTTGATAAAATATAAGTCCAGCCAAGCCAAGTAAAGAGCGCAGTATTTAAAGCATATAAAATTCCGTTGGATAATCCAAGCAGTTGTCCTAGACCTCCGGCTTTTAATTGCAAGGACAGCGCATTTTTTATCTGCTTGTCCGCTGATTTATAAATATGTTTTTCCAGAATCATTGATTTTATAGCCCGTATGTGAGTCAGCATTTCAACCTGGTATGCATTTAAATCTGCAAAAGCTTCGGATGATTTTTTCCATAGCTTGCGCATGAACTTGCCGGTAATAGCTATAATAATAACTGTGAAAGGAATACTTACCAAAGCAACAATCGCCAACTTCCACTGAAGCAAAAATAAAAACGGCGGAACAAGCAAAAGATAAATTCCATTTGTGAAGAAAGTCTGCAATACTTTATTAACCGAATTCAAAGAACGGCTTACATCTCCAAATCTTGCCATTATTTCACCAACACGGTGTTCATCAAAGAACTTTACTTTCAAATGCTGGAGGTGATTAAAAAAAAGTAAGCTGGTTGAGTTGCTTAGTGTTGAATTAATGTAAAGATTAAAATAACCCTGTATAACACTTATAAGTGAAGTGGTAACACTCACAGCTAAAACACCTCCTACTAATACGTGCATTAAGTTTACATCTTTAGTAGGATATACTTCATCTATAAGCAGCTTAGTTAGGTATGGAGTAATCATACCTATTAACCCAACAACTACCCCCAAGGACATGCCTTTGATTAATTTGCCCCAGTAAGGCTTAATTAATAGGGCAAGTCTTTTAAAGTATTTTACTGAGTCTTTCAGTTTTGGTATTTCTTCACTCATATTCAACACAATTTACAATTATTTTTAATATTATAATTCTTGTAACTTTATTATTTGTTACTACAGCTAATCTCGTAGCGCGCAGTGGATTCGAACCACTGTTTCCAGTCTGAAGAACTGACGTCCTGGACCGCTAGACGAACGCGCCAAAGTATTAACGACAAATTATGGGCAAGGGAAATCGCAAGTAACACCTTGACAAGTGTTTTGACATGTATTTTTACATGTTGGACCTACACATGAACCTGCGCAAGTAGCTGGGCACGAAACGCCACAAGATTCATCACATGTATTGTATTGTGTGTCACAAGGATCGGTAAACGCAGTAATACATTCTTCAGCACATGTAGGATCATTCGGCCAAGTGGGTGCATTTCCGTTTATTGTCCCCTTTTTATTTTTACGAGAAACAGTTTCGAAAGACTCAACTTTTAAGTCTTCTAGATTTAATTTTAGCTTTTTCACAGCTAACCTCCATTTAATTAGTTATTTTATTTATCGGTTATTAAAATTTTCTTAATAACCTATCACCAACTAAGTAGCGCGCAGAGGATTTGAACCACTGTTTCCAGTCTGAAGAACTGACGTCCTAAGCCACTAGACGAACGCGCCAATAACAATCTCAATTAATTTAAGGGCAACTATATATATTACCTACAGTACAAGCTGTACAATCAACCCAACAAGTATTATCATCGCATGTTGGATTATCAGTAGGACAGGTACCACACTGAGTATAATTAGTTACATGGCATCCTGGACAATTGGTTGGATCGCATGAATTTTGACCGCCACATGTATGATATTCTTCACATGTTCTGTCTACAACAGTATCACCATTACCATGTACAGTCCCTTTATTAATACTTTTGGAACTTGTTTCAAAAGACTCAACTTTTAAGTCTTCCAGGTTTAATTTGAGTTTTTTCATTGAAGCCTCCATTTAATTATTAGTATAGTTATAGCCGTTAAGATTTTGCTTAACAGCCTATTACTGAATTCTTATGTATCCTGCTTTATAGAATTCTTTTAATTGAAGAATTATCTTTTCTTTTAATTCTTCTTTTTTAACAGAGCCTTTATCAAAAAAGGTTGAAACTTTTTCGGTTATTTCTGCAGCCGAATTATGGTGGTTTACACTATCAAAGATAATTGCAGTAAAAGCACTAATAGGATTGCAGTGAACTTTATTACTTAATCTATATACTATTTTATAGTTCTCATCTTCTTTAGGTTTAACATTTTGCCCATTGCTGTTTTGAAACCATTCATCCCATTCAAATTTACATTCAATCAATTCTGCATTCTTATTTAATGATATTTTGGTATCATCCCATTTAATTTCCGAAACATCTTTTTTAATTAGATTTTCTTTGTATTCAATAGAAAAGTCTGATAGATCGATTGTATTCAAATATCTTTTTTGTTCAGGGATAAATAAATCGAACGCAAGCTTTTTATCAACTTCGCCGAGACCTTCTATAAAATCATTTATTAATTCGTAAGTCTCAGAAATGAAATTCTTCGTAAAAATCTCGTAATTAAATAATTTACCAAGACCTTTTATTGTATTTCCAAAATACTTGCTTGTATATTCATTTTTAATTTCTTGATAACTATTATCCGGTTCTAATTTTCTATTAAAATTTTTTTCAGTTGTGATCGCTAAAACTGAAGGTACGTCTGCAGAATGTAATCTCAATAAATAATAACCTATACCTGCCTCTCCGAGTAATAAACTTGGGTCTGAAACAGAACCCATAGTTCCACATAGCCAGGGAGTACCCTTTTCTT
>CAJHYN010000265.1_pt1 | contig 21839 bp, 14 predicted proteins | sample 9198641 | NCBI WGS metagenome assembly CAJHYN01 (sample SAMEA7708370, study PRJEB35096) | sediment metagenome | biome: marine neritic benthic zone biome [ENVO:01000025]; feature: sediment [ENVO:00002007]; material: shallow marine sediment [ENVO:03000034] sea grass bed [ENVO_01000059] ... | reverse complement strand
CCTTCTTCTTCTTTTTCCTGTATGGTAATCTGTTGTTCAAAATTAGTCAGGCTTGAACTATCTTTTTGAAGATTGTAAATTTCGAAATAGAGGAAAAGTGGTGTATCATCTGAAAAAGTTGCGACAGGGTTTGGTAAAATGTTATATTCGCCACGTTTAATGGTAGTTCCTGAAGCATCAGCGATCTTAACATCCGAAGCCAAAACAATATCGCTCAAGAGTACATCGCTTTTAGGGAATCTCTTCACTTTTAATTTTGCCCGGTTTGTGGCTATTCCTTTGTCATTTTTCCTTTGAACTTCAAAAGCAAAGTTCCCTTCCTTTGGAGGTAAAGAGGAGTACAGTGATTTTACAAAGTAAGAATTTTCCTCATCTATTTTTACTGAATTAGAATTATCAAATTTAATTAATGAATCCCTCAATTCAACAATCGGATTCATGTATTTATCAAAAAGGAAAACACCATAATTAATACCGTCTTTATAAACAGAATTTTCATTTGCCAATTGTTTTTGATCTATAGAAAAGTTCAAGTAAACATCGGTAGCATGTTCCCCTTTCATCTGGTAAACGTTAAACGGTAAGTTAAATTGGGGACCTGCAAACTCCGGTTTATAATCATTGGGCAAGGATAACATTAGATCATCCGAAAGCTTTTTTGAATCTCCGCCAAATTGGGATGTAAATTGCCCGCCTGCAAAAGCGTCTCCCAGTTTGTAATTTTTTCTATTAGTCATGTCAACAAAGTTGAATTCAAAATCGCCATAGTCCCAAATATCAGTTTTAAAGTTGCCTGACATAGCAATATCTTTTGATCTCAGTCTTCTTTTGACTTCAGGTTCACCGTATCTAACATAAATATTTCCTCTTTCGGATTTCCATCCTTTTATTTCAACTTCTCCCGGTTCATGAATGTAAGGGTCGTATGGGCTTAAGTAATAATTTGCATATATCATTCTACAGTAATGTTCGAGCAATCTTTCGTTTTGTGCTGTTAAATTTAATGGGTCTTTGACCCGCCAGAAGTAATCAAGGATTTGCTCTAAATCTTCCGCGTTTCTTCTCTTTATCCTATCTCTGAAAGAAGGCTGTATTATTTCCATAACAGATTGAATTTTATATTCGGTTCTATCTGTAGGATCCATCAGGGAAAAAGCCATGTTGAAATTTTCCTGAGCCAGTTTAAAGTTGCTTAATTTATGATTTGCATAAGCTTTTGCTAATTTCAACTCAAAAACATGCGGGAAATGTTTTTCTCCTTTTTCAATTATCTCCACAGCATCGGAATATTTCCCGGCAAAATTATAGAGCATTGCGGCTTTGTAACATGCCTCAAAATTCTTTCCATTTATTCTTATAGTGTTTGAAAAATGCCCTATTGCAGTATCGAACATTTCATTTGCTTTTTCATCTAACTTTAAAGTTGCAAAACTTTTGCTTTTGTAAATATCAGTTACAAACTCATTCCACTTTGTTTTAGCAACATCCTCCTGGTACATCTCACCTTGGTCTAATTGAAGTTTAAGATCCAGGTTAGCTATTTCACTGTTAACAAATTCGTAATATTTCCGTTCAAATAGTTTTGCAAGCTCAAAGTGTGCTTCTTCAAAGTTGTTGTCAATTTCCAAAATTTGGTAATATTGGTATTCAGCTCTGGATAAAGCATCTCTGTCAAAAAGATTAATCTTGAAGGCTCTCTTATGCATATTTGCCATAAGAAGCTTATAGTTAATATTCTTCGGATTCATCTGAATAGCGTCGTTGAGAAAGCTTCTACCTCTGTTGAGGCGGTCGGTTGAATTACCTTTAGAAAATATATCAGCTATTAGGTAATTAGCGCTGTCAATTTTTTCACGTCTTATTGACAGTTTTAGTAAATCTATTGCAGAGTTGGTATCACCTGCTTCTAGCGCATTTACTGCTTTGTGATAGTAAGTTTTCTCCTGCGAGTGGACTGTTATTGAAACAAAGAAAAATACTGTTAAACAAAATATTTTATACATTATGCGGGCTCCTAATACTTATTTTTAATACTTATCAAATATTATTACCCCCCAGCACATAATTGACTGCAAAATTAAATTTTACTCTTCTACGTTAAAAGGGAATTATAGAGAACTAAAATGAATATAAACGAATAATCATATTTTGGCTTTTTTTGAAACAAAAACTGAACTAATCGAAAAAAACAAAAAGGGGCAATAATTTAGACACAATATGTTTTCACCAAAAAATTTATTTACTAAATCAATTAATAGTTCCAGGTAAAGTCAGCAGTGCTTGTCGTTTCTTTTCCGGTAATGTTATCTTTTATAGTGACTTGAATTATATATTCTCCCTCACCGTAATCACTCATATCGAGCTTGAGGCTTATTTTTTGGTCTTTGTCCAATGTGCTGTAATTTGACGACAAAGTAATTTTCTCACCTTCATCATTAATTCCGATTATGTCTCCCAATGAATTTAAAATATCACTTACAACATCGTCTTCTTTTTCTCTTATGGTAATTCTTTGTTCAAAATTTGTTAATCCCGATTCATTCTTTTGAAGGTTGTAGATTTCAAAAAATAAGTGAAGGGGAACCTTTTCTGAAAAAATTGAAACAGGGTTAGGGAGGATATAGTATTCTCCTCTTTGAATTGTTGTTCCTTTTGCATCATTTGCTTTAATATCCGAAGCTAAAATTAAGTCACTTACTTGAAGTGATTGGTTTGAGAAATTTTTTACAATGTATTTCCCTCTTGTAGAAAATACTCCTCTATCAAAATTCCTAAGTGTTTCAAAAGAGAAATTGCCTTCTTGCGGAGTTATAGATCCTACAATAGAATTAATCGCTAAAGTGCTGTCATCATCAATTATTAATTTTGAACTTGTGTTAATCGTTGCTAATGTGTCGCGCTTTTCAAAGATTAAATTCATGTACTTGTCGAAAAAGAAAAGTCCGTAAGTTAAGCCTTCTTTAAATTTTGAATTCTCGTTATTGATTTCATCAGCATCAATAGCATAACTGACGTAAACATCGGTTGAGTTATTACCCCTAAATTGAAAAACATCAAAATCTAATTCAAAATTTGAACCAAGATGATCCGGTTTGTAGTCATTGGGTAAGGAAAGCATTAAATCATCCGAAAGTTTTTTTGAATCTCCTCTGTATTGTGATTCAAATGTTACACCTGCAAAATCGTCATCCAGCTTGTAATTCTTTCTGTTAGTCATATCCACAAAGCTTAATTCAAAATCATCATATTGCCAAACTTCTGTTTTATAATTTCTTGGATCTCTGTCCGGATCAATTTTTTTGTCAAGAAATTCATTCGGCGAAAAAAGGACTTTTGACTTTGATATAGAGGTTTCAAGGTTGTCATGGGTTGCTCCTTTCATTTTCGGCCGGAATCTGATAATTCTTTTAGGCGAACCGTATCGTAGAAAAATTTTCCCTCTTTCGGATTTCCAACCTTTAATTTCTACATCGCTGTGATTATGTACATAGGGGTCGAAATCGCTAAGATAATAATCGGCATAAACCATCCGGCTGTAATGTTCCAAGAGCCGTTCGTTTTGTTTAGTTAAATTCAACGGATCTTTTATTTTCCAAAAATAATATAGGATTTTTTCGACCTCAAGATTAGTTTTGCTCTTTAGTTTTTCTTTGAATGAAGGCTGAACAATTTCCATCACTGACTGCAACTTAAATTCGTTTCGTTCCTTTTTATTCATCAGCGAAAAAGCTTTGTCAAAATATTCTTGTGCAAGTTTGAATTTGTTTAATTTATGAAAGGCATGAGCTTTTGCCAATTTCAGCTTATAATTTTTTGGGAGATGTACTTCAGCATTATCTATTATTTCAATTGCCTTGGGATAATTTTTATCAAAACTAAAGAGCATTGCAGCCCTATAAACAGCATCAGCATTTTTCGTATTCAGTCTGATTGTATTGAGAAGATGATTCAATGTGGAATTAAAAAATTCCTCTGCTCTTTCGCTAAAACTGAGAGTTGCTGTGGAACCTTCGCTGTGTAAATCTCTTTTAAAATCATTTTCACTTATTCTTGCTGTATTACCTCCATACATTTCCCCTTCTTTCATTGGAGATAAATCAAGAAACAAAATTTCACTGTAAACGAATTCATAGAATTTTCTTTCGTATAACTTTGCAAGTTCAAAATGTGCTTTCTCATTATCGTAATCTACTTTCAATACTTCATTATATTCACCCTCAGCACGTGATAAAGCATCTTTATCAAATATGTTAATCTTGAAAGCTTTTTTATGCATCTCTGCCATGAGAAGTCTATAGTTGACTTTATCTGGATGCCACTTTATTACGTCATTGAGTACGCGTCTGCCTTTATTAAGTGCGTCAGTAGTATTTTCTTCGGAGTAAATCTTAGCCAGTTCATAATTGGCGTCGCTGATTTTTTCGCGCCTAATTGATAGCTTTAGCAATTCCTTTGCTGAAGTAGTGTCCCCTGCTTTAAGAGCAATTACAGCTTGTTGATAATAACTTTCTTCCTGGGTAAATATTAAAATAGAAAAGAGAAAATATGCTACTGCGATTGCTTTAAACATATTGGACTCCTAATACTTTGAACTAAAAAATTATTTATCATTTCTTTTCGAAATAAATTTTTGATTAATCGAAAAAAACAAAACGAGGTAATAATTTAGATACTCCATATTTTGACCAATCCCCGAAGATAGAAAAAGCAGGTACAGTATTTGGATAACCATATTCATCAATGATAACTTCATCGTACAAAAGTGAAAACCCGGTTGTAATTCTCCCTCCCTTATAATGAACCAGTAACCTGTTGTCGAATTGAATAGAGTAATAATTACCAATCTTGTTAAAAGCGAATTCTTGATCAAAATTCAGACGCCTGAATTGTTTGAATTTACTGCTCGTATATTTTATTATTGTTAACCAAAAACCGTTATCGTCCCAGTTGTCCTTAATCAGGCTTCTCATTAAATGTCTGATTGAACCCTCGTAAGCTTCGCGCCTATTTTCCAAAAATCTTAACGAATCGGATTCACTGAATTTGCTGTACTCTGTAAATTTTGTTTTTATTAGGTAGGTACATTGGTTTGACTCAAGATTAAGATTGAAATATACTAAATGACACTCTATGTTATAACCAAGAGCATCATTATCTATAAACAAAGGATTAATCGCCTTTGCAGTAAGAATATTATTGTTTACCTGGAAAATTAATTCAGTTTCGTTAGTCAGCCTGCATGCGTCTGCAAATTTGGTTTTGCCGATAAACTTTTCTTTAAATAACTCTAAATTTTCATACCAATCTTCCGGTCGCTCCTCCGATATAACAATACTGTCTAGCACGATATCAATTTCTTCTATAGCGAAGTCAATTCTTATAAGAGATTCTTTCGGCAAACGTACAATTTTTGAAACAGTTTCATAACCGATCATTGAAACAACAATTTCGTAACTGCCAGAAGGTATATTATTGATTATGTATTCACCCATTGAATTTGTTGAGGAACCCCACAGGGTACCAGACAAATAAACGTTCACTCCTTCGAGGGCTTGTCCTGATTGCGCTTCTTTTACATATCCATGAATTGAACTTGATGCAAAGATTGAGGCTGAAAAAAATACATATATAAACCCAATAAAAAATATTGAATTCGAAAAATGGCAGTTATCAGAAGAGAATATTTTAATCATTTTAGTTGCCGGTATTTAATTTGATAAACATATTCTTTGAATATTATCTCCAATGTAAGATTGCAGATTTATTTATGTTCCGATTAGTCAGATTATCGATGATCTTAACTTCTATTTCGTATTTACCGGGTTCATTCATACTCATATCAAGCTTAAAATATATTTGCGGATTTCTTTCTTGAGTTCTAAAATTTGATGAAAGTGTAATTTTTTTCTCCTCTTCATTAATACCTATCGCACCGAAAAAAGCGTCTACTATATTTCCTACTCCACCGGATTCTTCTTCATATTCTTTTAGTATAACTTCCTGTTTGAAGTTCGTTAGATTATCCTCGTATAGTTCCAGATTATAAACTTCGTAATAAATGTATAGCGGGGTTTGATCAGAAAAAGTATTGATCGGATTAGGGAGGATTTCTATTCCGTTACGTTTTATTGTTGATCCTTCACTTTCAATATTGTTAATGTTTGCTGCAAGAATTATATCACTAATATTTAATGAGTCTCCGCTGAAATCTGATACCCGAAATTTCTTTTTATCAGCAAATACTCCCTTGTCCCTTGTCCGGATTAATTCGAATGCCAAATTCTCCGAATAATCCTTAATACTTAGAGATGCTGTATTTACAATAACATTATGGCTGCTGTCAATGGCAATTCTATTGTCAAATTCCAAACTGGGAAGAGAACCTTTACCTTCAAAAACCGGGTTAAATAAATCGTCAAAAAGAAATACTCCGTAATCATGCTTATAAGCAAATTTGCTATTGTAAACTATCCCGTCTTTGTCATCTATTGCGTAGTTAACGTAAATATCAGTTTTGTTGCTTTCAAGGTTTTTTAATTGATATGTATTGTAATCTATTTTGAGTGTAGGTCCTTCAAAATTGGGATTGAACTCCTCCGGTCTTAATGTTCTTAATCCGCCTTCAACTATATATTCCGTATCATGACTTGAAGGTGATTTTGGTGCAAATCTTCCTGTTGAACCTAAAAACGGAGGGGCACTATTAAATACAAAAAAATTGCTGTTCATAAATAAGTTTTGAAACGATAACTCCAAGTCATTATAGTACCATGTTTCTGCTTTTGCAGAGGCATTACCTAAAGCTGTTACTTTCGGATATTCCAAAGGATCGAAATCATAGCTCTTAAAATCAGTTATATCAATAGTTGATTTCAACCTTTCAATTTTAATTGGATAACCGTAACGGAGAAATATTTCACCCCTGTCTGTCTGCCATCCCTTAATATTCATTTTGGGAACGCTAAAATGTAAATTGGAATAGACCATTCTGTTAAAATGTTCAAGCAATCTTTCGTTGTAATCGGTTAAGTATAACGGGTCTTTGCTTCTTAAATATGAGCCGACAAATTTTTTGGTACTATCGTTATCTTCCAAACCGAATTTTCTTTGTAAATCATCAATGAATATTTCATGAATAGATTCGTTAGTAAATATTCTGCGATCCTTTTCATTCAATACTGCTAACGCTTTTGTATAAGATTGCCAGGCTTTGTCTAATTTATTTTTTCTGTTGTAAAGAAAACCTAAAAACAATAAGGCTTCCGAATTGAGCGGATCATTCTTAACAACCTGCTTCAAAATTCTGATTGCTTTGTTGTACTCACCTGCATATGAATAAAGTCGAGATAGCCGTATTTGGGCTTCCGGATTGTTTTCGTCTATTGATACAATTTTTTTGATAGCGTGTAAGGTTTCCTGGTAAATATCAGAAGATTCTATTGGCGAAAGATGATGATTGAAATCGGCGTCAGCTACCCTGCTCATTTCGCGGCATTGAATTTCTTTAATTTTGCTTAATTCATTCCATGCAACAAGGCTATTGCTATCTTTTTCAATTACACCGTTATAAATTTTATATGCATAGGATGGATGTTCAGATTTAACAATTTCAGCTAGTTTCAGCCTGTATTTAATATCGTCTTCGTTAATTAAAATAGCTCTGTTTAAATATTCTTGAGCTCTATATGAATTTAATGGTGTTAAGTTTTTTAATAAAATCTTTGCAAGTTCAAAATAAGCATCGGGATTTTCATCCTTTCTAATTGATTTTTCAAATAGTTGTTTTGCGATGATAGTATCATTGTTATTTAAGGCGTGTAAAGCATTGTTATAAAAATCATTTTTTTCAAAAGATTGTGCTGATAAGACTTTTAAAAACAATACTATAGCTAAAAAGTAGTTTTTCCTTTGTGCAAGCAGTCGCATAAATTTTTATATTTTTATGGCAAGGTCCCAAGAGAAAATATCAAATGGCATACCTTTAAAAGAATTGAAATTCTGTATTTTTTAACATTAAGAAAGTAATTTGTACAATATAAGAGACAATATTGTATATTATAATAAACATCTTTAGGCAGGCTTACTCAATCATTCCAGGTCAAGTTAACCGAGCTAGCTGTTTCTTTACCGGCAACATTATCCTTTATTGTAACTTGAATGATATATTCTCCTTCATCATAATCACTCATATCAAGTTCAAGATTGATTTTTTGATTGCTTTCCAGAGTACTATAATTTGAAGACAGTGTTATTTCTTCTCCTTCGTCTGAAAAGCCGATTATGTCTCCCAATGAATTTAAAATATCACTCGGAGTATCGCCGCTTTTTTCTCTAATGGTAATTTGCTGTTCGAAATTTGTTAAGTTGGAATTATCTTTTTGAAGATTGTAAACTTCAAAAAATATAAACATCGGGATATTTTTTGAAAATGTTTTAACCGGATTCGGGAGGATATTGTATTCACCCCTTTTAATCGTTGTTACTGCAGCATCAGTGCTTTTTATGTCTGAAGCTAAAATAATATCACTCATTTGGAGGTAATCTTTGGAGAAATCTTTTACGGTATATTTTCCTCTAGTCGAAAAAACTCCTTTGTCGTTATTTCTAATAGTCTCAAAAGAGAAATTGCCTTCTTGCGGAGGTATAACTGCTTTAATCGAGTTAACAACTAGAGTACTGTCTTTTCCGAATTTTATTTTTGGGTTTGTGCTGATTTCTGTTAGTGTGTCGCGCTTTTCAAAAACCGAACTCATATACTTATCAAAAAAGAAAAGTCCATAAGTTAATCCGTCATTAAATTTTGAATCTTTAATATCGGTAACGTAGTTTAGGTAAACTTCTGTTGCGCTATCTCCTTTCAATTGGAATACATCAAAATCCAAATTAAAGATTGGGCCTTCATAGTTCGGTTTGTAATCATTCGGCATAGAAAGCATTAGATCATCCGAAAGCTTTTTTGAGTTTCCTTTGTATTGTGACCCAAAGGCGCCTCCTCCAAAATCATCATCAAGTTTATAGTTTTTTCTATTTGTCATATCTGCAAAACTGAACACAAAATCATCGTATAGCCACACTTCTGTTTTATAATCTCTCGTTTCTCTATCTGGATCAAATCTTTTGTCACGTAATTGTTCAGATGAATAAAGGGCTTCCGGTCTTATAACTGATTCTTCGAACCCAATAGAATCGGTAAGTGCAATGCTCATTCCTGGTCTGAATCTCATTATTTTTTTTGGTAAGCCATATCTAAGAAAAATTTTTCCTCTTTCAGATTTCCAGCCTTTAATTTCTACATCGCCGTGATTATGTAAATAAGGGTCGAAATCGCTAAGATAATAATCGGCATAAACCATCCGGCTATAGTGTTCCAAAAGGCGTTCGTTTTGTTTAGTTAAATTCAGCGGGTCTTTTATTTTCCAGAAATAATCTAAGATCTTTTCAATCTCGCTATTAGTTTTTCCTTTCAAATTTTCTTTGAAACTCGGCTGAATTATTTCCATCACTGACTGCAACTTAAATTCGTTTAGTTCCTTTTTATTCATCAGCGAAAAAGCTTTGTCAAAATATTCTTGTGCAAGTTTGAATTCGCTTAATCTATGGTATGCAAATGCCTTTGCCAATTTTATGTTATAATTTTTTGGAAGAACAGCTTCAGCATTATCTACTATTTCAATTGCTTTGGGATAGTTCTTATCAAAATTCAAAAGCATTGCGGTTCTATAGGCTGCATCGTCATTTTTCAGATTCACCCTAATTGTATTTAAGAAATGATCTAAAGTTGTATTAAAGTAATCTTTCGCTTTGTCATTAAAACTTAGAGAAGGGATGGTGCCTTCTTCGAGCAAATCTCTTTTAAAATCATTTTCACTCTGCCTCGTTAAATTATCCCCGTACATTTCACCTTCACTTTTTAACGGAGCTAAATCAAGGAATGATATTTCGCTATCTACGAATTCATAAAATTTTCTTTCGTATATTTTAGCGAGTTCGAAATGCGCTTCCTCGTTGTCATAATCCACGTTCAGAACTTCATCATATTCACCTTCGGCTCGCGATAATGCATCTTTATCAAAGATATTAATTTTAAATGCTTTCTTATGCATCTCTGCCATGAGTAATCTATATTTGATACTGTCAGGATACCAGCGAATTACATCATTGAGTGCGCGCCTTCCTTTATTAAGCGCATCAGTGGATTTTTCTTTAGAATAAATTTTTGCAAGTTCGTAATTAGCATCGCTGATTTTTTCTCGCCGGATTGATAATTGAAATAAATCTTTTGCTGAAGAGACGTCGCCCGACTCAAGTGCAACTATTGCTTTTTGATAATAAGTTTGTTCTTGGGAAAACATTGAGATTGAAAGTAGAAAAACAAAAAATAAGAGCTTTTTCATTTTGGATACCAGGGGATTATTTAACTTCTACAATTTATATACAACTTTAATTGTCGATGCCCCCACTTTATACTGAATTATTGCCAGTATAAAATTGTGGATTTGGTAATATTTTTCGTTTTTAGATTATCCGTTATTTTTAGTTCAACTAAATATTTCCCGGACTCATATCCACTCATGTCAAGCTTAAAATAAACTTGAGGATTTTTTTCTTTAGTTCTGTAATTTGATGAAAGTGTAATTTTCTTTCTTTCTTCGTTAATACCAATTGTTTCCAAAAAAGAATTTACTGCATTTTCAATTCCACTAGGTTCCTCAAATTCTTGAATAGCTATTTCCTGTTCAAAATCTGTAAATTTATCCTCAGCCAATTTTAGATTGTAAGCTTCGTAATAAATATACAAAGGGGTTTGATTAGAGAAAGTATTTGTCGGATTGGGGAGAATTTCAATTTCATTACGTTTTATTGTTGCGCCTTTGTTTTCAATATTGTTTATGTTTGTTGCAAGAATAACATCGCTAAGACTCAACGAGTCACCGCTGAAATCATATTCTTTTATGGATCTCCTGTTTGCTGATACTCCTTTGTCCCTCTCGCGGATTAATTCAAATGCAAAATTTCCTGAATAAAGCTCAGTGTTAATAGGAACTGTGTTTACAAAAAAAGTTGAAGTGTCGTTAATAGTGATTTTGTTTTCGAGATCTAAGCCGGGAAGTGAGTTTTTTATTTCGTGAACTTTGTAAAACAAATTATCAAGAATGAATACACCGTATTTATGTCTATATGCAAATTTATTATTATAAACTACTCCATCCCTTTTGTCGATTGCGTAGTTTAGGTAAATATCTGTTCTGTTGTTTTCAATGTCTTTCAATTGATAGTAATTATGTGCTATCATTAGTGTAGGTCCCTCAAACCCGGGGTCGAATTCTTCCGGTATTAATGATCTTAACCCGCCTTCAATAAGGTGTTCCGTGTCCAAGCCTACAGGCGATTTTGGTGCAAACCTGCCGGTGGGTCCAATAAAGTTGGGAGAGCTATTAAACACATAATTATTATTCATGAACAAGTTTTCGAAAGCAAGAGTCAGATTTCCGTAAAACCATATTTCCGCTTTTTCAAAGTTGCTGCCAAATGAATGCAGCTCTAATGATTCGGAACCATTGTAGTCACTATTCGGGAAATCCAACATATTGATCGAAGAATTTACCTGAGTAATTTTCAACGGGTAACCATAGCGAATAAAAATTTCGCCTCTGTCTGACTGCCATCCCTTAATATTCATTCGTGGAATGCTGAAATGTAAATTTGAATAGACCAGTCTTGTAAAATGTTCAAGCAATCTTTCATTATAGTCAGTTAAATATAAAGGGTCTTTGCTTCTTACATAAGATGTTGTAAATTCTCTGGTATTGTCTTCTTCCTTTAATCCGAATTTTTTTAGCAAATCGTCAAAAAATATTTCATGAACTGATTCACTGGTGAATATACGACGATCTTCTTCGCTCATTAACTCAAGAGCTTGTGTATAAACTTCTGATGCTTCGCTATATTTATTGCCCCTGCTGTAAAGGAAACCTAAGTATAACATTGCATCGAGACTAGGGGAATCTTCGCTTGTTATGCTTTTTAAAATTTCAACTGCCTTATCATACTCACCTGTATACGAATAAAGAAGAGACAACCGTGTGCTTGCTTCAGTATTACTTTTATCAATTGTTAAAATCTTCCTCACTGCAGACATTGTCTCTTTGTAAGCATCAGTTGTTTTTATAAACGACAAATCTCTGTTTGAAAAAACATCAGCTAACCTGCTTAATTCACGGCATTGTATTTCTTTAATTTTGCTTATTTCCATCCAGGCGTTAAGGTTGTTACTATCCTTTTCTATTACCTTCTTGTAAATATCGTATGCATACATTGGATATCGAGCTTTTACTGCATCAGCTAACTTCATTCTATATTTGATATCGTCTTCACTAATCAAGATCGCTCTGTTTAAATACTTTTGAGCTTTGTAAGAGTTTGAGGGTGTTTGATTGTTCAACAAGATTTTCGCAAGTTCAAAATATGAATCAGGGTTTTCATCTTCTCTAATTGATTTCCTGAATAATTCTTTTGCGAGAGTTGTATCATTGTTATTTAATGCTGATAATGCATCATCATGAAAAACACTTGAATCAAAAGATTGTGCACACAAAATATTTATAATAAGTATTGAAATATGAAATATCTTTTTCATATGTAATCTTGATATTTAACAGAATCGCAATATTTAGTCATTTTAGTTACTTGAGTTATCTTGGAATAATCAGATGTAACTTTTATACAATATTAATTGTCAAAGCCCCTATTCTATTTTTATATAAATTTAGTTTTTGTTCAGCAGGATTGAAAGGAAAATATCTGGGACATAGTTAATTAAACTAACCCGATCCAATTATCATCGTTATACTGGAAAGCATTTATTATCCGGTCAATTATCTCTTGTGGCAGCTTGCCTTTTTCTAGCAACCGTAAGTTTTTCGATAAGTGGCTTTCATTTGTAGTTCCGATGATACATGAGTCAATTCCCCATGTAAAAGCTGAAAACCTAAGCGCAGCTTCCTGTAAATCAATTCCTAAATCAAGATTCATTTTTCTTAATCTGAGCCAGTAATCTTCGCAATAATGGCCAACAGGCTGTTCACTAAAACGCCAAGGCGCGTTTGCCAACGGGCGTTTGGCTATTACTCCGAGCCCTTTTTCTTTTGCAAGGGGAAGGCGATAAAATAAATCAGACAGATCGCAGATATTAAAAGAGGTTTGAATGCTGTTAAATTGATCTGAATTTATTGCGTACTCAAGTTGTTCATTTTCACCTGAGTAAGCTGTGTACCTTATTTTTCCTTCTGATTGTGCATATTGCAAGGCTTCTATTGCTACACCTTTTTTTAACTCGTTTAAAGAACACGAATGTAAGTGTACTATATCAATGTAGTCGGTTTTCATTTTTTTAAGAGCATCTTCTATACCTAAAGTTACAGAATTAAATGACCAGTCAGCTTCTCCGTCAACACCATAACCGACTTTTGTCGATAATATAAATTCACCTCTTCTGTTTGAAATGAATTTACCTATCCGTTCTTCAGATGCAAAATAACCGCGGGCAGTGTCAATTAAATTTATCCCGTTATCCAAAGCAATGTTTAGTATTCTCTCAACTTTAGAATCTTCAACAGATAGGTCACCTATTTGTCCGGCGCCGTAACCAATCGCAGATACTTTTAAATCCGTATTTCCAAATTGTCTTAATTCCATTTTAATCCTTTCTCTTTGTCACACTGAACGTAGTCGAATCTTAATTATTGGTTTTATCATTCCTGCATTCATCGGGCGGGTTAGCGGGAATCTAAATTCTAATTATCGTGGATTCCCACTTCCGTGGAAATGACAAAAACAATTATAATTTTTCTCCACAGAACTTACAATATTCAGCATCTTCATCGTGTCCTTCGTGGCTGCATGATGGGCATGATTGAGTCGATTCTTTTTTTACAATTGCTAATTCAGCTGTTACAATTCCGGTTGGTACCGCAATTATTCCGTAACCCAAAATCATAATAAATGAAGCAAGTGTTCTGCCCAAACCGGTTTGCGGAGAAATGTCTCCATACCCCACAGTGGTTAATGTTACTATAGCCCAATAGATGCTTTGCGGAATATTTGTAAAACCATTTTCTTCGCCTTCAATCAAATACATTAAGGAACCGAAAATTACGACGAGTGTAAACACAACAAACAAAAATACCGTTATTTTTTTTCTGCTGGCTTTTAACGCTTTGCCCAGCAATTGCGCTTCTGCAACAAACTGAACAAATTTCAGCACGCGGAAGATTCTGAGCACTCTCAAAATCCTGATAACCAAAAGATATTGTGTGCCCGGTAAAATAAGGCTAAAGTATGTTGGTAGTACAGCAAGCAAATCAATTATGCCGTAAAAGCTCTTTGCGTATTTTAAAGGTTTTGCAACGCAGTAAAGTCTCAGTAAATATTCAATTGAAAATAGTATTGTAAAAATCCATTCAAGAGTATAAAACAGATCCCCGTAGTTTGCCTTATATTCTGCGATACTGTCAAGCATAACCACAAGCACGCTCAATAAGATTGCAACAATCAAAAATATATCAAATAACCTACCGAAAGGAGTATCAGCTTCAAAAATTACAGTGTGGAGCTTGAGGCGAATGCCGCTATTTGATTTAGAGTTGTTCATTTGAATAATAAAATAGGTAAAAAATATGAATGATAATGCTTAAGATTAAAGTTGAGTTCAAATAGTAAAATATCTTGACAAGTCATATTTTAAGCATTAAATTAAAATCATTATAGTTAAGCCACTCCCTAATTTTTATAATATAATTTTAACATAGTTGATTTCCTGAATTTTGTTTTTGAAAGGATTATAATCTTTGTAGTTTTAGATGCCAAACGATATAAGCAAAGAAATAGTTAGCGAAGCAAAGAAAATACCTATTGGTTGGTTAATAGGCATACCATCAATATTTAGCGTAGTAATTCCATTGTTCTTTAAAGATTTTGGACAGAATTACGATGTAGCTCCACAAACAATAATTCGCTTTTTTTTTGCTATTTACTTTTTTGCTCCTCTAATAATAATTCTTACGAAGTTAATCAGGATATTTTTACTTAAACTTATATGTCTTTTCATAGCTTATCTTTTATTCAATTTCATCATAATTTCTGTGCTTCAAATTAGTGGTGAATTGGAAAAGGATATAGTTTTTTCGATAACGTCAATTATTTTTTCTGTTATAACATATTATTTAGTTAAAAGAAAATATTATTATGAAAAACGCATAAACATATTGTTTGTCGCAATTTTTGGGTTAATGTTGATATTTATTTCTACAACAATTTGTGAAAGATGTTCGGTCAATTATGTTAAAGCTTTTAACGAAATTAAAGCAGTAAATAATGCAGAAGAGAACTATAAAAGAAGTGAAAAATACTCCGATCTAATGAACATCCGGTTAGGTGAGTTAAATCTGCCTGATAGTAGTAATATATTCTTAAAACGTGATTCGCTAAAAGAAAGGACAAAAGAATTCAATCAAATTTTATGCTCAGCAGGGCAGGCAAGTAGTTTTCATTATTTAAAGCAAGTAACATATAGCTCGATAATATCCCCTATCGATTCGATAGTAATTGATCAAAAACAAATAGTTGATTTGAATATCATAAATTTGAAGTCGATTTATGATCTTAAAAGCAATGCAGCGCAAAAATTGTTAGCCGAAGTTTACAATATTATTAGGCTCAAAGGTATGATTGTTTTTGGCTTAGTTATTTTGTTAGCTTTCATGATGATGTACAATAGAAAAAGAATTCATTACTATTTCCCAAAAACTCAAGGCTTAATGTTTGGAGCATCAATAATCTTTCTTCTTACCATACCGCTATTCAAAGCTGTTGACGAAAAAAATATAGATGTGACCAAACCGCTAAACTCTGTAACTTTATCTAATTGGTATTTACCGTCATATATAAAACAATCAGTAACAGAAGAATCAGATATAAAACCATTATCACCTCATGAATGCAGTGATTGTTTGAAAAAGGTTGAAGAATTAATAGAAATCAATAATGAAAGCTTGAATACAGCAAATAGTAAGTTGGGAGATATTTATAAAAAAATCGACAATACAAATCCCTTAAATTATACAAAGGATTTATCAAATATTGATAGTAATTTAGAGAAAATAGAAGTTTTAATGCAAAAGCATTTAGATACTTTAATTGAAATGCACAAAGCAATAAAATATATACACTATCGCGTAGGTCCGTTAAAATAGAATCCATTATAATGAAAGTGAATTTATTTTTTATTTTCATAAGCTTTTTATTTTTTTTTACACACATAAATGCGCAATTATGTCTTGGTAAGAATTTAAAGTGCTGTGTTGAAAAAATTAATTTTGATTTTACAAAAAACGTCTATTCAACATTTCTTGATTCTTCCTTTTCTCATAGTTCCGTGGATAGCGGTTATATAAGAAAATTTTTTGAAAATGAATTTGAAATTTTGGATCGATTTGACTGTAAAAATATGAATACGATTGATTCTCTTAAACTGGATATTTTATTGCAAAGGTACAAAGCAAATCTAAGGAGTTTGAAAATATTTTACTATAATGAAGATACTATTAATGCTGCATTAGACAAAATTGAAACCGGAAATAGTAGGGGTACTATAGTAAGTGATATCAATGAAATTATAGGCAATACGAAAGAAGCATTTATGACAATTTTAAAAGATAGGTTTAATAGAAGTGTGAATCTAATCAATCTTTACAAAGATTTTTTAGATATAAAATCTCAATTTGAAAGTTTACTTAAACCTCCTTTTAAAGCTATAGGTCTATGGGGTTATGAAAGTAACTCGTACGGTATTGCCTATTATATTGACGTTAATTGTATAAGCAAAAAAATGCAACGTTCAGAATATTTACTAGGATTTCAAGTCTTTTACATAGATAATCCGAATTCCTCAAAGATTGGAGGTGAATTTTCTTTTGGAATTTTAGTAAATGACATAGCCTTTTTGCCTTCAATTATTTTTCCTGAATTGAAAGACAATTTTCTTGAACCGGGTATTTCAATAATGTTCTGGAAGAAAAACTTATCATTCGGTGTCAGTTACTCAGAGTTAAAGAAATTGGGGATTTCTCTGATGTACGGATGGTAATTAAAATTACGTCAAAAACTTTTTCCATGAGCTAGGCTTTCCTTAAACATAACTATTTTATCCACATCACTTCGTTCGTAGCAAATAGCTTTGACTTTTGATGATGCGAAGTTTTTTGAAAAAATTTATTTTATGATTGTGGCTTTTTATCATGTTGGTAGGATGTTAGAAAATTAAGAGTTATTTTGCTTCGCAATTCCTTTAATTCTATCCTCCATGAAGAGATTAAACAGATAGTGCGAGATATAAGTAAACATAGAAAGAGTTATGCTTAAAATCATTTTTATTATTTCGTTATTGATGACCGATATGCTATTTGCAAATCAAGCTAACGATAAGTTTGAGCTTTACGGAGTAAAAGTTTATGTAGCTGATATAGATGAGGCAATTGATTTTTATAGCGGGACAATCGGTTACAAAATAAGCGATCAAAGATTTTACCCTGAGATGGTTGTACTAAGTGAACAAACAACTTTTTTAATGCTGCAGCAAACAAACAATAAAAGCTTTATGAGTTATCCAGGTAATTCAAATCAGCATATTATTTTTCTTACAGTAGATATTACTAGTTCTACAAATAGGCTAAAAGAATTTGGAGTCAATTTGATTAACGAAAATTTAATCAGTATTGGCGGCAGGAAGGTAGCAGGTTTCAAAGATCCGTTTGGCAATATTAATTATTTAATTGAAGATTTTGACTCAGGCAACTCTTTTATAGATCATCCCAAGTTATTTAAACTAGCTATCAATTCGGACAACAATGAAAAAGCAAATGAATTTTATTCAAATGTATTTGGATTTTCAAAAACAGCTAGTGGTGAATTATCCGGGGAAACATATTTAAGTGACGGCAATAATTTATTGGAATTACTCCCGGTTGAAATACCACCTAATAATGGATTTGGTGAAGTGTCACGTGTTGTACTTGTTTTGGGGACCCTGAATTTGGACGCTTCCATTCGCAGTTTAAGAAAACAAAACGTTAAAATTGTTTTTAACAATATTCAAAAACAGTTTGGAATTAACTTTACTGCCGTTAAAGATCTCAATGGCAATACAATAGAGATATTTGAATTAAAGAGTCTGGGATTGGATACAGATTAATAATTAACCTTTTCCTTTTCTTCTCTTTCCATTTCTTCCATCTTTTTGCGCAAACTTAGCGGACGCATATCTGTCCAGACTTCTTCAATATAATCAAGACACTCTTGCTTTGTTCCTGTTTTACCTACATCTCTTTAGCCTAATGGAAGTTCACGATCAGCGTACCAAATAGAATATTGTTCTTCGTGATTTATAATTACCCGGTACTCTCTGTTGTCTTCTTCTTCATTCCAGCTCATTTTGATTCTTTTTTATATTCTTCAAAGATTGTTGTTATATTATTATGACAATATCAATAATATTTTTAAAGGAAATTATTATTTTAGAAAGAAGGCAACTTTGATTGGTAGAATGAAAATGAAACTAAATATAATAACGAACGTCTTTGTATTAGCTGTTAGAACTAAAAAGAATTCTTAGTAGGTTCGGATGGGATTTAATTGTACATTCTGTAAAAGTTTGGGAGCTAAATTTGCCGAGGATTCTTCCACTTTTGTAAATAGGTCATACGGAAAAAGTGATTCATGTAATTGGACAAATTGCTCAAATTTAGTCATCCTGACAAAAACGAAGAATATATCTTTTCCAAATCATAATGGTAGCTTATCAATCAAATATCCCTTAAAGGGGGGAGAGAATTACGAAATTCAATCGGATAGAAATGTAAAGGTTGATTTTAGTAACTTTCTTATACTTAATGCACACCAAAATTACGCTAGCGAGTTTTATTCAAATACCGATAACGAGATATTGTGCATATTCTTTCAGGAGAATTATGTAAGAAAAATGTTGGGTTCAGCTTTTCAAAATACGTCTGAAATGCTTGGAAATTTTGAATGCTTAGTCTACGAAGATTTTGTATTCGACACCCTTCATAAAAAATCACCTGAAATAGATATTATCATGCGCTGGTTCAGGCGATATTTAATCTCGTCAAAAGAGGATCAATTTTCTTTTCAGCATAAATTTGTTGAATTATTCTATCATATTCTCTACTTAAATTTGGATTTGGTTAAACTAAAAAAAAACTTGAAATATCAGAAGAAATCAACGCGCGACGAAATTTACCGCAGACTACAAAAAGGCAGAGAATATATTGAAAGCAATTTTGCTAATAAAATAAAGCTTGATGAAATTGCAGACTCATCTAACCTTTCGTTATTTCACTTTGTTAGAAAATTCAAAGAATTATTCGGAGTTTCACCTCATTATTATTTGTCACGAAAAAGAGTTGACCATGCTGCTTACCTATTAAAAAATAATTACTCTGTAACCGAAGCATGTTATTCTTCGGGATTCATTGATTCTGCTCATTTTTCAAAAGCATTTAAACAGATAAAAAAAGAATCGCCCCTCGCTTACAAAAAGCGTTTCAAAAAAAGCAATTTTTGACAAGTATCTTTTCCAGCATCATAATAATTTGTCTTTCAAAAAAGGATTAATGTTTTGGAAACGGTTGAAAGACTTATGGAATTTGATACATGTATCATTTCAGATGCGCTTGATAAGCTAGGAGAGAAAGGAGTTTTAACGGAAGCTTTTACACTTACACCGGGCTTAAAATTAGCTGGAAAAGTTATCACATTAAGGTTGACCACAAAAAAAACACAGAATAAAAAAGTACATTTAGGCGCTTTACTTATTGACAATGCATCTGAAGAGGATGTTGTAATAATTGAATACAAAGGGGATGTGCAGGCTGGAACATGGGGTGGTTTGTTAACAGCGTCTGCAATTAAAAAAGGAATCAAAGGGGTTGTCAGTCAAGGTTTGGTGCGTGATATTGATTACTGCCGCAATAACTCATTCCCGGTGTTTGCTGCAGGTTCAACACCTATTTCTGCACGAAACAAAATTTACGAGGAATCGTATAACCAGACAATTCGTATTGGTGAAATTGAAATAAATCCATGTGATTGTGTTTTGGCAGACGATAACGGTGTTGTGATCATTAAAAAGGAAATGGTCGATAGTGTTATATCAGCTGCTAAGCAATTGCAGTCACGTGAAAATGAGTTTTTAAAATTAATCAACAAAGGGCATGAGATCAGCTCGGTATTAGATAATAAATATGAAGGTTTATTAAACAATGAATAAAGAAAACATTCATACGAAATGGCTAAGCTTTTCTTCTTCAACAATTAGTGATGCACTAGACAAATACGAGATTAAAGGTCAATGCGAGGGAATTAAACCTATCGAACCAAATTATAAAGTTGCAGGTTATGCTTTTACTTTAAAATATGTATCTAAAAATTCAAGTAGAGGAAACGTTGGAGATTTTATAGATGATGTCCCGCCAAGCAGTGTTATTGCAATTGATAACGGCGGAATTACAAATGCTACAGTTTGGGGTGGTATTCTTTCGCGCAAAGCTAAAATGCAAAACATTGCGGCAACTGTTGTTTACGGAGTTTCGAGGGATTCGGAAGAGGGGATTAAAATTTCGTATCCAATCTTTAACATGGGAACCTACATGCGAACCGGAAAAGACAGGGTCGTTCTTGAGAGCATAAATGAGCCTATCTGTTTATCCGGCATTAAGGTTAATCCCGGGGATTTAATTTTTGGTGATATGGATGGTGTACTGGTTATTCCAAAAGAATTTGAAAAGAAAGTTTACGAAGCTGCAAAAGCGATAGAAGAAGCAGAACAAAAAATTATTTCGGAAATAGAGAATGGATCAAGGCTTGATGATGCACGAGCCAAGCATGGTTATTTTAATTTACAAAAAACAAATAATAGCGGTGAATGAAATTGAAATACGAAAATATACTTGAGCAAGTATCGGTTATAGATTTATATGGAGAATCGCGGAAGAAAAAGCTTCTCCCAAATTCCATTAAACCTCTTTCAGTTGATTATAAAATTTTCGGGAAAATACTAACTGTTAATTGTTCGCCAGGTGATAATTATCATTTGCATCACGCCATTTATAAAGCTGAAGAGATGCAAGTAATAGTTGCTGAAACAAACGGGTTCTTAGAAAACGGCTATTGGGGAGAGATAATGTCAACCGCTGCAAAACAAGAGAAAATCGGTGGATTGATTATAAACGGCTGCGTCCGTGATCATTTGCAGCTGCTTAAATTAGGCTTCCCGATTTTCTGCACGGGCATTTGTGCAAGGCAGTCAACAAAAAACAAAATTGAAGAAGGTGAAATAGGGGGCACAATAAAAATCGGTGATGTTGAAATTCATCAGGGTAATTATGTAGCAGCGGATTGTAACGGAATTACAATATTGCAAGCTGATGAAATTGAAAATGTTATAAACAAAGCAATAAAAAGAGTAGAAAGGGAAAGAGAGATAATTAAATCAATTCAAGAAGGTGAGAAAACAATAGACTTGTTCAACATCAATTAAAGCATTATGGAGGGATTTACTAACCATAAAGTAAAACTAAGAAATGTTAGTTTAAATTTTTTTACAAAAGGAAACGGTGAACCCTTATTATTACTGCATGGTTTTCCGCAAAACCATTTAGCTTGGGGTGAAGCAGCTTTAAGATTATCAAATCACTTCGAAGTCATTATTCCTGATATCAGAGGTTACGGAGATAGTTCTCCGGCATCTTTTGATGAAAAACATG
>CAJHYN010000165.1_pt1 | contig 21852 bp, 20 predicted proteins | sample 9198641 | NCBI WGS metagenome assembly CAJHYN01 (sample SAMEA7708370, study PRJEB35096) | sediment metagenome | biome: marine neritic benthic zone biome [ENVO:01000025]; feature: sediment [ENVO:00002007]; material: shallow marine sediment [ENVO:03000034] sea grass bed [ENVO_01000059] ... | reverse complement strand
TAATTAGTTAATTGAATAATACGAACTAATGTAATATTTTCACATATACTTTTACACAAAAATACAAAAAATCGAGGCACATCTTTATCCGTATTTGAAGGAAGAGTTGCCATAACATATCCATGCTCATCCATGGCAGCATCTTCAAGTCCTAGTTCCTTTAATTCAAGTACTAAATCTTTAGAAAGCTCTAATTGTTTTGGGTCACTGGGAAATGTTTTGGATTCTTCATCTGATTGTGTATCGTATTTTACATATTTTAAGAAGCGGTCAACACATGTAAACTTATAATTTGGATCAAACATATTTGCCTCGATTTTTTGTATTTTTGTGTAAAAGTATATGTGAAAATATTACATTAGTTCGTATTATTCAATTAACTAATTATAATATCTTACCGTTCAGGCAAGTCTTAATCTTAATCAAAAAGGCTGAGTAAGATTAGGATTATGAGTAAGAGCAAGATTATTAAACGGAAAGAATAAATGAATGCAGTTGAAATAATATCTAAAAAGAGAGACGGAAAAAATTTATCAACCGACGAAATAATGTTTGTAATAGATCATTATACAAAAGGTAGAATTCCGGATTACCAAATTTCAGCATTGCTGATGGCAATTTATTTAAATGGAATGAGTGAAAAAGAAACTGCCGATCTTACCAATGCAATGCTTTACAGCGGTGAAATTATTGATCTTTCCGAAATAGACGGTATTAAAGTAGATAAGCATTCAACCGGCGGGGTTGGCGACAAAACATCTCTGATAATTGCACCTATCACAGCTGCAGCTGGAGTGAAAGTTCCTATGATTTCGGGCCGCGGTCTTGGACATACAGGCGGAACACTTGACAAACTAGAGACTATACCCGGTTTCAACACAAAACTTAATACTGATGAATTCAAAGAAGTATTAAAAAAATGCGGTGTCGTTATTATAGGACAAACCAAGAAGATAGCTCCGGCTGATAAAAAAATGTATGCGTTGAGAGACGTTACCGGAACTGTTCCTACTTTACCTTTGATTACCAGCAGCATAATGAGCAAAAAGTTAGCTGAAGGAATTGACGGACTAGTGTTAGACGTTAAAACCGGAAGCGGCGCATTTATGCAAAAACTTGAAGATTCTGAAAAACTTGCTATGTCTTTGACCAACACAGCAAAAAGTTTTAAGAAGAAAGTTATCGCTTTTATTACAGACATGAATCAACCGCTTGGAAAATACATCGGGAACTGGATCGAAGTTTATGAGTGTATCGAAATTATGAAAGGCAATATTGAAAACGACTTACTCGAATTATCACTTCATTTAGCTGGAGCTATGATTCATCTTGGTGGAAAGGCAAACTCTATTGAAGAAGGAATCGAAAAATCGAAAAAACTTATTTCAAATGGACAGGCTTTGGATAAATTTATTGAGATGGTCGAAACTCAAGGCGGCGATTCGACTTACTTAAAAGACACGGAAAAATATGACAAAGCAAAATACTCTCAGAAAGTAACAGCGCACCAGACAGGTGTAATAGAAGCAATTAATACATTTGAATTGGGAATGGCAGCAGTTGAACTTGGTGCCGGAAGAAGAGTAATAGAAGATAAAATTGATCCGACTGCAGGAATTATTTTTGAAGTTAAAATAGGGGATGAAGTAAATAAAGGTGATACAATCGCTGAAATTTTTGCTGCCGACAGTTCAAAGGTAAATGCAGCAGGTTCTAAGATTAGGGATGCAATAACAATCTCACGAAACGAAATCGAAAAGCCGCGCTTGATAAAGCTTCAATTTCAATAATTACAAAAAGAATCCATCTCTCAAAAAGATGGATTCTTTTAATGTCGCCAGTTTAATTAGCTTAAAAAGTAAAAGAAAATCCGAACTTAAAAGTTTCGTAGGTTAGAGGGGTTTCTGATTCAAACGGCCAATTCATATCTTCTTTTCTTAAAGTATAAAAAGCGTATGAATAAGCATTCTTTAGTATAAAATTTACAATAGGTCCAGATAGAGGTGAGCGGTCAATTATTTCCTCAATAAAATGATCCAATGCTGAAACTCCAATCATCTCAATTGAATAACTTCCGATATGCTTCCATGTCATAAATCTCGGGTAAATAACTGTAAATTCATATCCGCCGTTTACAGCAAGAAAATTGCTTAACTCAATCTTTGCTCCCCCTTCATTAGAAGTTGCAAATCTGAATGCATCGTTGTAACGACCGAGAATTTCTTGATCAACTTCAAAATTTTCATTTGGAATAGTTGTTCTAACGTCGGGTAGATTGGTTTTGGTCAATTTTGCAATCATATAATTCTGCGAATGATACGGTATAAATGTAAATGCTTCATTTCCGTAGCCATAGCCCTTTCTTAATCCGAGACCAATTCTTAATAGTTTGGAGTCTACTTTCAGTGCATCCTTCTCAGCGTCCCTTAAATCTTGCGATAACTGTGAAACAAAGAGATAACCAGCGTCTAGTTCAACAAAATCGTCATGGTAATAATCAATAGCACTGTTCCCGAGTTTCAATTCAACTAATCCTACATCATTAAATTCACTATTGAAAATTTTGTGTTTTGGCTCTCCAAAGCCATACTGAACTTCGATTAACGGTCTTGAATCAGTATCCCAAAAGTCATAATCCCAATCATCAAACCTTAGGTTGAAAGAATTATTCTTCTGTGCATGAATATTAGATACGATTAAAAAAAGTGCAACAAAAAAAATGAATGTTCTTTTAGCCATAATTTTTCCATAATTATTGAACATAACTTATATTATGACGAGAACTGAGGTTGATATGTTACATATAAGAGTTAAGGTATTAAAAAGAAAAACCCCTATAAAACACAGACTTGAAATAACTAAACTTTTATTCCTGACTTCTGCTCAAGAGTTTTAATTAACGTATCCATTAAAACATCATTTTGAACAGGTTTTGTTAGAAAGACATCAACACCAGCATTGTAAGCATTATCCTTGTCACGCTGAAAGGCATGTGCAGATAAACCAACAACCGGCAAATTCTTAAATTCATCCATCTCTCTAATTTCTTTGGTTAATTGTAAACCGTCTTTTTTACCTCTTAGAGAAATGTCCATTAGAATAATATCAAATTTGTCTTTCTTTAATTTTTCGTAGAATGTTTCGGATGAATCACAGATTTCTAATTCGAATTTCCTTTTGAGAAAAATCTGTAGAAATTTCTGGTTTTCATAATCATCCTCAACAACTAATAATCTTGGTTTTTTTACTTCATGACTCATTTTAAGATCCGTACTTATTCGAAGTTATTATCGTATGTGCCCAGTTATAGTTTAACAAAAAATAATAATTTATTTGTTCAATCGAAACAGATTATTAATTAAAATATTCCTCTAGATATTAAAAGAGATTGAACTGTTGCATATTATATTTGTCATAATCATTCCAGCTTTTGATTTCCAAGTCTTGAATTCGCTTGGAAACTAATGCTTCGGAGAGTCTCATTGCGATTTGCCTGTTGGTAATAAGCGGGATTTTATAATCAACAGCTGTTCTACGGATGATGTAATCGTTGGTTAATTCTTCTTCCTGGAAATTTTTAGGTATGTTAATAACTAAATCTATTTTGCCTGCTTTTATGTAATCTACTGCATTTGGATTGCCGCCTTTTAAAGGCCAATTTAGAACTTCAACAGGAATATTATTTGACTTCATAAACTTTGCTGTACCTTTAGTAGCGTAAAATTTTATCCCAAGCTGTAGGAATCTTTTTGTAGCTTCCAATAATTCTACTTTGGATTGAATATCACCTGAAGAAATTAAAATTGATTTTATCGGGAATTTAAAGCCCACCGAGATTAATGCTTTAAGGAAAGCCTCGTTAAAATCGTCGCCTATACATGCAACTTCACCGGTTGAAGCCATCTCAACTCCGGTAGTCGGATCAGCCCCTTCCAATCTTGTGAATGAAAACTCTGGTGCTTTTACACCAACAAAATCGTAATTAAATCCAAAGTCACTATTTTTTTCAACCTTCTTACCAATAATAACTTTTGCCGCCGCTTCTATAAAATTTCTTTTTAATGTCTTGGAAATAAACGGGAAACTTCTTGAGGCTCTCAAATTACATTCAATTACTTTTACCTGATTATCTTTTGCAATAAATTGAATATTAAAAGGACCATTAATGTTCAAACTGGATGCTATCTTTAAAGCTATATTTTTTATCTGCCGGATTGTTTCGAGGTAAGTTCTTTGAGGAGGAATAACAAGCACAGCATCTCCTGAGTGCACACCGGCATTTTCAACGTGCTCTGAAATTGCGTAACAAACAAGTTCTCCGTTTTGAGCAACACCGTCAAACTCAAGTTCCTTTGCATTTTCTAAAAACTTGCTGATCACCGTTGGATGCTCTTTAGAAATGTCTGAAGCTATTTGCAAGTATCTCAGAAGTTCATTTTCGTTTGAAGCAACCGCCATTGCTGAACCGCTTAAAACAAATGATGGCCTTACCAGTACCGGGTAGCCAACTTTATTTGCAAAGTCAACTGCATCAGATACTGTTGACAACTCGCTCCATTCGGGCTGACCTATTTTGAGTTTATCAAGCATTGAAGAAAACTTACTTCTGTTTTCCGCATTGTCAATAGACTCCGGAGAAGTTCCCAATATTTTCAATCCTGAATTATGCAGTTTCGTCGCAAGGTTATTTGGAGTCTGTCCGCCCATAGAAATTATTATACCGTTTGGATCAATTTTCAAATAAATTTCACGGATAGTTTCTAACGTTATTTCTTCAAAGAACAATGCATCGGATTCGTCGTAATCAGTACTCACTGTTTCAGGGTTACAATTTATCATCACAGTTTTATAACTTTCTTTGCGCAGCGTTTGACCTGTTATAACGCAACACCAATCAAATTCAACGGAACTGCCTATCCTGTATGCTCCCGATCCCAAAATGATTACTGAATTTTCAAAGTTGAATTCAAAATCATCATCCTGTGCATTATACGTCAAGTATAAGTAATTTGTCTGTGCCGGGAATTCAGCAGCAAGTGTATCAATATGTTGAATGAACGGTTGAATTCCATAGCTTTTTCTTAATTCAAAAACTTCTTGTTGCGAACATTTTAAGACGTTCGCTATCTGTCTATCTGAAAAACCGTGTTTTTTTGCACCAAGCAGCAAGTTTTTGTCAATAGTTTTTAGATAGACTTCTTTAATTGAATTTTCAATTTCGATTATGTTCTGGATTTTATATAAAAACCATTTATTGATGTGAGTCAAATTGTGAATCCAGTCAACCGAATAGCCGGATTTGAACGCTTGAACAATTGCAAATATTCTCTCTTCCGTCGGTTCTTTTAGAGCTTCTTCCAAATCGTCAAATTCAATATTAGATTCATTTGCTGTTAATCCGTCCACACCGATATCAAGCATCCTTAGTGCTTTTTGAATTGCCTCTTCAAACTTTCTGCCTATCGACATTACTTCACCGACAGATTTCATCGATGAACCGAGTTTTCTTTTTACGAACCTGAATTTCTTTAAATCCCAGCGCGGAACCTTAACTACAACATAATCAAGGGCAGGTTCAAAAAATGCTTTCGTCGATTTTGTAATAGAGTTTGGTAATTCGTGTAAGCCGTAACCAATTGATAGTTTTGACGCAACAAATGCAAGAGGATACCCTGTTGCCTTTGAAGCTAAAGCCGAACTTCTTGAAAGTCTAGCGTTTACTTCAATTACCCTATAGTCTTCCGAGTTAGAATCAAGTGCATACTGGATATTGCATTCGCCCACAATCTTTAAATGCCTGATAACTTTAATTGCTACTTCACGCAACATATGAAATTCGTTGTTTGATAAAGTCTGGCTAGGTGCAACTACAATACTTTCGCCTGTGTGTATTCCCATTGGGTCAAAGTTTTCCATGTTACAAACAGTGATACAGTTATCATGTTTGTCACGAACAACTTCGTATTCAATTTCTTTCCATCCTTCCAGATATTCTTCTACAAGAATCTGTGAAGAATAGCTCAACGCCTTTGTAGCAAGTTTGCTAACTTCCTTTTTATTTCTGCAAATACCAGAACCCAATCCTCCTAGAGCAAATGCAATTCTTATAATCACCGGACAGCCGATTTCATCAGCGTAATTAACTGCATCTTCAACTGTATTAACTGCTTTGCTTTTGGGATATTTTACCCCTATCTCATCAAGTCTATTTGTAAATTTCTCCCGATCTTCCGTATTTATTATTGATTCAATCGGAGTTCCAAGAACATCAATATTATACTTTTCAAAAATATTTTTTTTGTAAAGCTCCAATCCGCAGTTAAGGGCAGTCTGTCCCCCGAAGCTTAATAGGATTCCGTCAGGACTTTCTTTTTTAATTACTTCTTCAACAAAGTATGGATTAACAGGCAGCAGGTAAACTTTGTCTGCGAGGTAATCGGAAGTTTGAATTGTAGCAATGTTGGGATTTATGAGAATTGTATAGATCCCCTCTTCCTGCAAAGCCTTTATTGCCTGGCTTCCAGAGTAGTCAAATTCACCGGCTTCACCGATCTTCAATGCGGAGCTGCCTAAAACTAAAACTCTTTTGTGTTCATTCATTTAATTTTGCTTATAAATTCGTCAAAGATAAAAGCTGTATCAACAGGCCCGGGAGAAGCCTCAGGATGGAATTGGACCGTCATGAAAGGAAGTGATTTATGTTTTATTCCTTCATTAGTGTTGTCGTTTAGATTTTCAAACCACGGTTCCCAATCGCCAGGTAAACTTTGAGTTAAAACGTGATAGCCGTGATTTTGAGAAGTAACAAAACACTTATTTGAATTTATTTCTTTTACAGGTTGATTCTGACTGCGATGGCCGTATTTCAATTTTTCAGTCTGTGCACCGACAGCTCTTGAAATTATTTGGTGTCCCAAACAAATACCCAATGTAGGTTTTTCCAAAGACAAAACTGATTTAGCTTTTTCAACAAGTTCATTATAAACCTCAGGGTTGCCGGGACCGTTAGAGAAAACTACACCGTCAAATTCATAATCATCAAAATTGCAGTTCCACGGAACACGAATTACTTCAACACCCTTATTCACAAGAGATCTGGCTATGCTGTTTTTGCATCCGCAGTCAACCAGCAAAACTTTTTTATTTCCTTTACCCAATCTTTTTTCATTTTCGATGGTAACTTTCGAGATCAAATCTTCTTCATTTGGATCAAACAACTTTACTTGCTTATTATCAATAGAAATCTGCCCGAGCATTGTTCCGCTTTCTCGAAGCATCTTGGTTAATTTGCGCGTGTCAATATCAAACAAAGCCGGAATTTTGTTTTCAATAAGCCAATCTGAAAGATTTTTACAAGAATTCCAATGTTGTTTCTTTTCTGAAAATTCTGAGACTATTAAGCCTGAGATTTGCGGTTTAGCAGATTCTAGATTTTGGAATAATTCGTTTTCGTTATTGATATTTGGAATACCATAATTACCGATAAGAGGATAAGTCATTACAAGTATTTGTCCGAAGTAGGAGGGATCGGAAAAAGTTTCCGGATAACCAACCATACCAGTGTTAAAAACAACTTCTCCTGAAACGGAATGATTAAAGCCAAATGAAAAGCCTTGGAAGGAAGTACCGTCCTCTAAAATAAGATTAGCTGTTTTGGAGTTAGCAAAATACATTGCGGCAAATCTAACAAAAAATTTTTTTATAAAAAAATTAGAAATAAAAATTATGAAAAAAAATTATATGATAATGCTTATTTATATAATAATATTGAAATTTTATTCATTTCTATTCGAAGACAGATAAAATTTGGGTTTTACAGATGCTTTATTATTAATCAATTTGTTCTTGAAATCATAAATCAGCAAAACGTAAAACGGCACATATTGAAACAATGATACCCAAGTATATTCTTTCCATACTTCAGCCAATGGAGTAAAATTAGAAAAGTTAGATGTTATGAGTAAGCTGAATACAGAATAAAACCCAGCCAGCGGATTTAACAACGCAAACCATCCCAAATACCAAGGATAAACTGTTGCAGCCAAGGAAATAAACAAAATAAATATTCCCAAAGCGGCTTTGGCAAAATCTTTATATTTTAGGGAAACAAATCCTATGGAAAAAATAAATAGCGACAATGTAATTTTTCTGACAAGCTCACCGTCATTAAGAAGCGAATAAAGAACTTTGAATATTGATCCATTAAAACTCCAATTAGATAAATAAGTAAAAAGAGACGCGTTAATTGATCTTTCTTCCGGAATAAAAGGGAAAAATGAAACTATAATAATTACTAAAGAAACTCCTCCAAAAATTAAACTCTTTTTGAAGCCGATTTTCTTAATTAATAAGGGAGCAATAATCAGCGGAATAAGTTTTGTAAGTACACTTAAGCAAAAGGGCAGAATCGCTTTTTTGTAATCATCTTTTTCAATGTAATAAATAAAAATTATAAAACTTGCCAAAGCTATAATATCAATGTGTGAATTGATGAAAAATTCCATTACCGGCAAAGGAAGCCATGCATACAAAATTAAATTATTATTATTTATTTTTTTAAACCTGAACAGTTTTATTAGGAAGAGAAAAATGAGCAACTCCGCAAATAAATAAATAATTTTCAAACCCCAATCAGAATCACCGCCAATAAAATAACCCAATGCAAATATTGACTGTGCAAACGGCGGATAAATTGTTGTCATGTTTTTGAATGTTACTTTTTCAGGCAATGTTTCAGAGTGAAGGTAATTTAGCTTTTCATCATCAGGAGCAAGTTCGAACGGATTATGCCCGTTCATTACTAATTTGCCTTCCCATATATACCTATAAGTATCATCCGAAGTGGAAATACTTGCCGGCAGCAAAGTTAATCTAAATAGTAGCGCAAAAAAAATAACAATTAATTGGTTTGACGAAATCGAAAACTTTTTAGTAAATGCTAATGTTTTGTGCTTATCATCTCTTATCTTTTTGATTAACTGGTAAGCAGCAATTAAGAGAATAGAGTTAATAAAATAAATTGTAATATACAGTAAAACTGATCTTTCATTACCTTGAAAAATAGTGAACGACAAATAAGCAAGTTCACTTAAAATACCTATTAATATTAAGGTCAAGGAGTGCTTATTTTTGATGGACGAAATAAAGTAAACCATATTACAATAATGAAAAATGAAAGTAGTATTATTGCCAACAAATATAGAATAATAAGATTAATAAAGAAATTTAGCTAGGCAATTTAATAGGTTGATTATTAATCTTACTGAAGAATGCAGGGCGCATTTTAATACGCCCTTGTTTATATTTGCAAAAAACTTTTGTATCAATGAAGCCAATCATACTATTTTTGATGTTTCTTTTTTTTTATTCGTGTGCTCCGGCAGTCAAATTCACAAATAAAAAAAACAATGAAACTCCTGTTGAGGCTAAAAATCCCGAACCGGAAGTTGATATAGATGAATTTAATGATTACTCCGTAATTGAAAGCGTAACCGGCATCGCATCATATTATGCACACGATTTTCACGGCAGGCTAACTTACAATGAAGAAGTTTACGACATGTACGGCTTAACCGCTGCACATCCTACTTACCCGATGAATACTATTTTAAGAGTGACAAACCTATCAAATAACAAAACAGTGTTAATTAGAATTAATGACAGAATGCCCCAACATCCATACAGGGTAATTGATTTATCATACGGTACTGCCTCACAACTTGGAATGATTACTGACGGCCTGGCGGATGTTAGGCTCGATATTTTAAAGTGGGGCGAAGACTGATGTAATACAGATTTAAAATCTGTGTTACAAAATGAATTTATCTAACGTACTTCCACCAATAGAAGTATTTATCTTCAAGGTCTGCAATAGAAGGCATGGGGAAGAATTTTAATTCTTCTCCTTTCGCAAACCAGAATCCGTGTTTCAAATATTTATAAGAGATCTCTCTTAAAATATTTCCCAAACCAATTGTCTTTGTAAGTTTCTCCGGATTTTCCTGAAGCTCAACTATACAGTCAAAAAATCTGTATGGATTAACACCAGGAAGATCAATATGATAAATATCTTTATTTCTATTTGATGCAAGGAAGTGGTCAATATCGAAATCAATTTCAGTAAAAAATATTTTTGGCGCTCCTTTTGACTGTGTTTTTGTTGTAATAAAATCACCGAATTCTCTAACAGTTTTATTCGTTGCAACCAATGTATCAAGGGGAGTAATTTCCTGGTAAATTCTAGTCCTGCCTGGCTCACCCTGATATGTAAATTCCTTTGATTCTAAAGGTAAAACCATTCCGTTTCTTGTACATAAATAAAGTTTTTGAATTGCATTCAAATCAACGTGTTCAAGAACATTGTAAGATTTTATAAATTTTGTCTTTTTTGGCTTACCATTTTCATGAGGTACTGTTCTTTCCAAATATTCTTCAATCTTGAAATAATCGTTTCTATAATTTATGTCTATCTTAGCAAAAACCACTTTGCCTGTAATATGTTTTGCACTTCCAGTAGTATAGTGCTTGCCAAATTTATCAGCATCTAATTGTGAAGCAACCAACGCATTTATAGGAAATAGAATCATATACAGATGCTTTTCGTATTCGGGCATTTCATCCTCTATTTATTTAATTTTTGGAATTGTAAAACTATCAAATAGCGTTTACAAGAGCAAGAAGCTAATTTGAATCTTTTAATTACTGTCAACATCTAACAATCAAAAATATTTCGGATCATGAATAAGAAAACATCATTTTTTGTAAAAAGGATTTTGCCGGTTCTAGGAGGAGCAATACTTGGTTATCTGTACTACCATTATATCGGTTGTAACGGGAGCTGCGCTATTTCCGGTAATCCATATATTTCAACTTTATACGGAGCAGGAATTGGAATACTTTTATCAATGCCTGGCAAAAAACAGAAAGAAGATAGTAATTAATAAAATTACTAAGGATGTCGACATTGAAGATTTAGTGCAAGCATTGCCTGAGGCAGTTTCATATTTGACGAAAAAGGGAATTAGATGCTTAAGATGCGGCGAACCTATATGGGGTACTCTGGAAACAGCCGCCCAGGAAAAAGGATTTGACAAAAAAGATATTGAGAATTTTGTTGAAGATTTGAATAAATTGTTGAAACAAAATTGAAAAAATTTTGTTGTTATTTCTATAATCTACGGAGTTAAATAATGAACCAAAAGAAAAACAAAAAACAAAATAAACCTGAAAGCAAAAATCAATCGTCGTTTGATTTTCAAAAATATAAAAGTTGGATTTACACCGGAATATTTGTAACAATCTTCGCAATATTTTTTATTGTAAATAATTCCGGTTCAGAAGCTGAGCAGGGCCCTTATCCGCCAAATTATAACAAAGCAAATACTTCTGGTACAAGGTTAGCGCCTGATTTTACATTAAAAACAACTGAAGGCAAAAACCTTACTTTATCAGATTACAAAGGAAAGGTAGTAATTTTGGATATTTGGGCTACATGGTGCGCCCCATGTAGAAGAATGATACCGGATTTAGTGGAACTTAAAAAACAATATGGTGATAAAGGTTTTGAAATTATTGGTATTTCGGTCGACCAACAAACTAAACCTGATGTTGTTCCTTTTATAAGAAACTATAAAATTAATTATCCCGTTGTTTATATGGATCAAAAAGTTTGGAATGAATACGGCGGATTCCCGAGCATACCAACTTCTCTAATATTAAACAAGGAAGGCGAAATCATTAATAAACATGTTGGTTTGATACCGAAGAATGTTATTGAAAAAGAAATAAAAAATTTATTGTAAAAATTTTGATCGAATGATCAAATAGCAGATTCATAAATCCTTCTCGAAACCCCCTCCTTTTGGAGGGATTTTTTATGATCTAAGGACTTCAAAAAGTTCTGGCTCTTTATAACATTGAAATAAGAAAATTTTTTCTACTCTTTTATTATGGGCTATATTATTTTTTATGTAATGCAAAGTTTGTTCAATTGTTCCATCATCAATTTCTGATTTTAATAAGGCAAAATTGAATTGTTGATTGAGGTACCCTAAAAGCCATATTTTTTCTGGAATATAGTTCTTTAATTTATTTTGTATTTTATCATTAATTCTTTCAATAGCAACTTCAGGCAAATCTTCATTTACATAAAGTAAATTAGTCCCTAATTGTTCCCGTATAATTGTTAAGTGTTTTATATTCTTAATACCATGCTCTTTCTCTTCTTTAGACATAAGTAAATTTTCATTATTTGTTTTAATTAATTCAAAGAGCTCAATACCAATTATTTCAGATTTAAATTTTATTATACAATCAGGATTCTCACCATTATAATTAGGATAAATTGAATTAGCTTCTTCTTTTGAAAGAATATTAATACTCCGGTCGAAGACATTCCTAAATTTATTTAATACTATTTTTTCTTCTTGTTTAACCATTAAAAATATAATTTACTTTAACACTCAATCACTTTTATTTGGATCACCCGGAAAAGAATTTTTAATCTCCACAAATTCACCCAGCCTTAAAAGTACATCCCATGAATAAATTCCGTAATCGTATCCGTCTTTCCATTTTATGTTAATTGCGTAATTCCCGACCATATCAATTTTTTCAATTTCGTATTTGCCCGGTTTATCAGGACCAGGATCAGGCGGCGGAATGTGTTTCCACAAAATTGTCTCACCTTTGTTTCCCGCATCGGGTGATTCATCTCTTAATAATGTTAACGGGTAGTTAATTACTTTCCCATTATCCCACTCAATTTTGAGTGTTTCCTGTTTATTTAATTTTATCTTTTTCGGTTGAGGCATTTTAACTCTTTCTTCAACTTATTTCAAAATAATTCTTCGTCACACCGAGCCTGTCGAAGTGTGGAGCATATTTGTAAACACGCTTCGACGAGCTCAACGCGACTTTCTTTCTTGCATCTTTTAACTTGTTACTTGATAAACTAACGCCTATTTATCGCCGCCCAAAATTAATGGCAAACCGTCTTTTCCGGATCCAATTACAACTACTTTTGAATTACTTGAACCAGCCAATTTTTCAGTAGCTTCAATTCCTTTCCATCTCAAAAGTTGTTCGTTAATGCCTTCGGAAACAATAGCCTGGAAGTCAGCAATACCTTTAGCTTCAATTCTTTTTCTTTCAGCTTCCTGCTCCTCTTTATTAAGAATGAATGCCATTCTCTGACTCTCTTGTTCAGCCTGCAATTTCTCTTCAATTGATTGAGTCAATCTTGGAGGAAGAATAATTTGTCGCAAAGCTGCAGTTTCAACATCAATACCACGCGGACCAACTAATCCATTTAGCTCAGTCATTATTTCACCCGCTAGTTTTTCGCGTGACGCTGTGTAAAGGGCTTTTGCTTCGTAACGAGCTGTAACACCGCGAACAACTGACCTGAATTGAGGGATCAGAATTATATTTGCGTAATTCGGACCGACTGTTTTATAAATTTCATTAGCGTTTTCGGGATCAAGTTTAAATAATAAACTTAATTCGAGTGAAACACTCAAGCCTTCTTTTGAAGGTACATTCATTGTTTCTTTCAATTCCTGGGTTTTGATGCTAAACTTAATAACATTTGCCGCTGGATTTACAATATTAACTCCAGGCTTTAAGGTATTATCACTTACGTTTCCAAGAAAATCAACAACACCAACTGTACCGGCCGGTATTACAGTAAACAAATTTACAGCCGCAATAGCAGCCGCAACAAAGAAAACCAATATTGAAACACTAGCTTCTTTTTTCTTCATTGTTTTTTTAAGATTAAAAAACGCGATTAGTGCAATTATTGCCACGATAACAAAGACTATAAACATCATATTAAACCTCCTTAGGTTTTACTTGTCCCTTCTTCGGGATAAATTTTGGGGAATTATTGGTTCTAAAATACACAAAAAAAAACCCGGTGTGAAACCGGGAGTATAAATTTTCTATTTAATTAAGTTACAAACCTTCAAGGTTCTGTTACAGCCATTTTGACTAATTGATCAATATAGAAAGCTTGAAGGTTTATCTGAGATTACTTTTTCTTTCGTTTTGGCCGGTATAAATGAATGCTATGGCCAAGATAAACATCGGCAGCCTCCATAACAGTTTCAGATAGAGTCGGATGCGGATGAATACTCAACCCGATGTCGCTAACCAAAGTTGCCATCTCAATTGCCAGCACTCCTTCGGAAATCATTTCGCCTGCATTTACGCCAACTATTCCAACTCCGAGCACTCTCTCTGTTTCAGGATCGATCAACAATTTTGTCAGTCCGTCGTTTCTTCGCATAGCAGTAGCTCTTCCGCTTGCTGCCCATGGATATCTTGCAACTTCTACTTTTATACCTTTCTCTTTAGCCTGATTTTCGGTCAGTCCTGCCCATGCTAATTCAGGGTCAGTAAAAACAACAGCAGGAATTGCGTTTGGCTCAAAGACGGTTTTCTTACCCATTATCGCATCAACAGCAACCTTTGCTTCTGCAGAAGCTTTATGCGCAAGCATTGGGTCGCCCGCAACATCCCCTATAGCATAAAGATTTGAAACGTTTGTTCTCTGTTGGGCATCAATTTCAATGAATCCCCTTTCGGTTACTTTTACTCCAGTACTTTCCAAACCAAACCCGGTCGTCACAGGTTTTCTGCCAATCGAAATCAATACTTTATCAAAATCCTGCTCCGGATTTTCAATTCCTTCGCCTTCAAATTTTACTTTTATTTTTTTACCGGTGTCTTTCAGATCTACAACTTTAGTGCTCAAATATACATTCTCAAATTTTGGTGTAATGCTTTTTGCAAGCACATTCACCATATCTTTGTCCGCGCCCGGCAATAAACCCGGCATCATTTCAACAACGGTCACTTTACTTCCTATTGCCGCATAAACAGAACCAAGCTCAAGACCGATGTATCCACCGCCAATAACCAGCATTTTTTTAGGGATGTCCTCTAACTCAAGTGCTGCTGTTGAATCCATAACTCTTGGCGAATCAATTGACAAACCGGGAATCTTTGTCGGAACCGATCCGGTTGCAATAATCGCATTTTCAAATTCGAGCTCTTCTTCTGTACTGTCAACTCTTTTAACATGAAGTTTTTGTGTTGTTAAAAAAGAAGCTCTCCCCTGAATGTGATTTATTTTTCTTGCTTTTGCTAATTGTCCAGTGCCGCCGGTATTCTTAGCAACAACATCATTTTTGAATTCTCTTAGTTTATCTAAATTGATTTTAGGCTTGCCGAAATCTACGCCAAACTCATTTGCTTCATTTGCTTCATTAATTAACTTCGCAACGTGCAGCAAAGCTTTTGACGGGATACAACCACGATACAAACAAACTCCACCAGGATTTTTCTCTTCATCAATTAATGTTACATCCAATCCCATATCTGCTGCATAAAATGCTGCTGCATAACCACCGGGTCCACCGCCTATGACAACTAATTGTTTTTTGTCTGCCATTTATATCTCCATATATGTCTTAATCTTAATCCTACTCTTACTCATAATCTATTTTTAGATTAAGATTAGGATTAAGAGAAAGATTAAGAATTTTTAGAATAATACTCTACACTCGATTCATGTAATCTATCAGAATTGCTTTTTATTAAACCAACTAACATTGATACTATTTCTTTTAACAAAATTTTACCGTCTATTATTTCACTTGCATCTACTAAATCTTTAGCGACCATCACATCTAAACATGATGCACATTCTAAAGCCGACCCTCTCGAAATATCAAAATATTTACACCTATCTTTGCTCGTATATTTTCCATTTCCTTCAGCTATGTTAAGAGGAATAGAAGTTGAAGTTTCATCAAGATGATTTTTAACAGAAGCCTTCACACTTATTTTTCTAATCAAATTATCCGCCCATCTAACAAATTCTATTGCCTTTTGATAAACCAATAATTTTTCATGATCGAAATAATGTTTTGTCATTTATTACCTCTAATAAATCTTCATCATAATCTTTATCTTGCTCTTAATCTTAGTTTCCAGGCTAGGATTAAGATTAGGAGTATGAGTAAAGATTAAGAATTTTGTTAGCCTTCCAAGCTCAATAAAAATGGGTTTTCCAATGCGTCGATTATCCATCTCAAAAACCTAATTGCATCTGCACCGTCGATAATTCTATGATCGTATGATAACGACAAAGGCATCATAAATCTCGGTTCAAAACTTCCGTCAATATATTTCGGTTCCCAGGCCGAACGGGATACGCCGAGTATCGCAACTTCCGGTGAATTTACAATCGGAGTAAAATATGTTCCTCCGATACCACCGAGATTACTGATTGAAAATGTTCCGCCCTGCATCTCCTCGATAGTTGTTTTCTTATCGCGTGCACGTTTTGAAAGTTCAGTCAACGCAACTGAGATTTTAGTCACATTCATTTTATCCGCATCTTTGATTGTTGGAACGAGCAAGCCTCTTTCAGTATCAACAGCAATACCGATGTTGTAATAATTTTTATAAATAACTTCTTTCTTTTCCATATCAATGCTGCTATTAAACTGCGGGAATACTTTCAACGCAGAAGCAACAACTTTAACAAGCATCGCAGTCACTGTTAATTTACCGCCTGTTTTTTCAACCCTTGGCGAAAACTTTTTGCGAAGTTTATCAAGTTCAGTAATGTCTGCTTTATCCATTTGTGTTACGTGAGGAATAGTAGCCCATGCATATGATAAATGTTCTGCGGTTTTCTTACGGACGTTGGTCATCGGTTTGACTTCAACAGTGCCCCATTTTGAAAAATCAGGTAGTAGTTCTTTTTTAATTCCTAAGCCAGCACTTGTTGGAACTCCGCCTTTTGCAATTTCTTCGTTTATATTTTTTGCATATGCTTTTACATCTTTAATTGATATTCTACCACCGGGGCCATTGCCGCGAACCATATGAATGTCAACCCCAATCTCTCTTGCAAATCTGCGAACTGAAGGCGAAGCAGGAGCAATCTTTGAAGGCATTTCTCTTTTTACCGATACTGAAACACTTTCTGGTTTATCTTCAGTCTTTTTAACTTCAGCAACTTTTAATTCCTGCAATCCTTTGAACTCAGGTCTCGGTTCTTCTTTTGTTTCTACTTTCGAAGCAGGGGCAGCGCCTTCAACTGTAAATAATACTTGTCCAACTTTTGCAGTGTCGCCGGACTTAACATAAACTTCAGTTACAGTTCCAGCAATATCTGACGGCACTTCTACAGTTGCTTTGTCAGTTTCTATCTCAACAACAGTTTGATCAATTTCAACTTTATCTCCGATTTTAATTAACACTTCCGTGATATCGGCTGTTTCAATATTCTCACCGAGTTCAGGTAATCTGAATTCTGATGATCCGGACGAAGCAGGTTGTGGTTTTTCTTCCGTCTTAGCTTCAAGCGGTTTCTTAAATTTCTCTTCTACAACCGGTTCTTCTTTTGGCGCGCTAACTTCAGCTTTTCCTGATTCATCAACTTCAAATATCACTGAGCCAACCGGGATGTTATCACCTTCTTTTACATTTAGCTTTGTTACAACACCGCTTACTTCAGACGGCACTTCAACCGTTGCTTTGTCGGTTTCAATTTCAATTACGTTTTGGTCTTTATCAACTTTATCACCAACTTTGATCAGTACAGCAACAACATCAGCCGATTCAATATTTTCTCCCAATTCAGGTAATTTGAATTCACTCATTTTTATTCCAATTTTTATTAGTCTGTTAAAGGATTAGGTTTATTTTCATCAATGCCTAATGATTTTTTCGCTTTTAATAAATCATCTTTTTTGAAATTACCATCTTTATATAATGCGTAAAGTGCTGTATAAACAATATGCTTTGTATCCACTTCAAAGAAATCTCTAAGGCTAGCCCTGTTTTCACTTCTTCCAAATCCAAGTGTACCAAGTGATGTCAATTGCCCAGGAATATATTTAGAAACGCTGTCGCTTAGAATCTGAACGTAGTCAGATGCAGAAATAAACACGCCGGTTTCATCTTTTGTGATTGTTTTTACATAAGGTTCTTTCTCTTTTTTGCCAGGATTCAACCTGTTCCATCTTTCGGTTTCAAGTACGTCATAGTGAAGCTCTTTATAGCTTGTTACACTCCAAACGTCTGTCGCTACACCGTAATCTTTTTCGAGTATCCCTGCAGCTCTAATAGCTTCGTTCAATATTGTTCCGCTTCCTAAAAGATGTACTTTCTTTTTAGAGCTTTTCTTTTTAGTTGATTGGAATTTGTACATCCCTTTCAAGATTCCTTCTTCCACACCCTTCGGCATCTTAGGCTGTGCATAGTTTTCATTCATCACGGTGATATAGTAGAAAATATTCTCCTGTTTTTCGTACATTCTGTAAATACCATCACGAATTATCACACTCAACTCATATGCAAATGCAGGATCATAATTTTTCAAGTTAGGGATTGCATAAGACAGCAAGTGACTCTGCCCGTCCTGGTGCTGTAAACCTTCACCTGCAAGTGTAGTTCTTCCGGCAGTGCCGCCTACTAAAAATCCTTTACATTGCATGTCTGCCGCCAACCAAGCAAGGTCGCCGATGCGCTGGAATCCGAACATTGAGTAATAAATGAAGAAAGGAATTGTATTTACTCCGTGGGTAGCATAAGCTGTACCGGTCGCAACAAAGGAAGACATTGACCCGGCTTCTGTAATTCCCTCTTCAAGAATTTGACCATTTACTGCTTCTTTGTAATAAAGAAGACTGTCGCGGTCAACCGGTTCGTAAAGCTGGCCGGAGTGTGCATAAATTCCAACCTGCCTAAACAAAGATTCCATTCCGAAGGTACGCGCTTCGTCAGGTACAATCGGAACAATTAGCTTTCCAATCTCCTTGTCTTTCAAAAGTTTGGTTAAAATTCTTACAAATACCATCGTGGTTGATACCTCACGTCCGTCAGTACCTTCATTAAATTCTGCAAACAACTCTTTTGAGGGAGTCTGTATCGGCTGGTTTTTTACTATCCTTTTCGGAACGTATCCACCTAATGCTGTTCTTCTTTCTTTAATATATTTTATTTCCTGGCTGTCTTCAGAGGGTCTGTAGAATGGAGCATCCGAAACTTCATCATCCGAAATAGGAATGCCGAAACGAGTTCTGAAATGTTTTAGTTCATCTTCGTTTAATTTCTTCTGCTGATGTGTAATATTCTTGCCTTCACCAGCTTCACCAAGTCCGTAGCCTTTCACGGTTTTAGCCAAAATGACCGTCGGTTTTCCAGTAGTTTCTACTGCAGCTTTATAAGCAGCGTAAACTTTTTCGGGATCGTGACCACCGCGTTTCATTTTTTCTAGTTGCTCATCGGAAAAATCTTTGACCATGTCAAGAAGTTCAGGATATTTTCCGAAAAAATGCTGTCTAATATACGCACCATCTTCAACAACTAATTTTTGCGACTCTCCATCTACTCCTTCGTTCATTCTTTTTATCAGCAAACCTGTTTTATCTTTTTCGAATAAAGGATCCCAATCACTTCCCCAAACAACTTTAATTACATTCCAGCCTGCTCCTCTAAAAACAGCTTCAAGCTCCTGAATAATTTTTCCGTTACCTCTTACCGGGCCGTCTAGTCTCTGTAAGTTACAATTTATTACAAATATTAAGTTATCCAATTTCTCGCGGGCTGCTAATGAAATAGCACCTAGTGTTTCAGGTTCGTCAGTTTCACCGTCACCTAAAAATGCCCAAACTTTTGACCCAGTTTTGCGCTTCAATCCACGATCTTCAAGGTATTGGTTGAATCTTGCCTGATAAATTGCCGTTATTGGCCCTAGTCCCATTGAGACTGTCGGGAACTCCCAAAAATCAGGCATTAGCTTCGGGTGTGGATAAGACGATAGTCCGCCGCCTTTTTTTAGTTCCCTTCTAAAATTCTCTAATTTTTCTTTTGATAAACGGCCTTCCAAAAACGCCCTTGAATAAATTCCCGGGGCAGCGTGACCCTGAAAATAAATCTGATCGCCGTCGTAATTATCATCTTTTCCTTTAAAGAAATGATTGAAGGCGATTTCATATAAAGTTGCAGCAGAAGCAAAAGTAGAAATATGCCCGCCTATACCGTTGGATTCACGGTTAGCGCGAACTACCATTGCCATTGCGTTCCAACGAATTAGACTTTTGATTCTTCGTTCAATTTCTCTTCCGCCAGGGAAATGCGGCTGTTTTTCTTTTGGGATTGTGTTAATATAAGGTGTGTTTGCAGTAAAAGGTAACTCAACACCAGCTTCGTGCGCGTAAGTATCAAGATCATGAAGAAGTTCTTTGACTCTTTCCGGACCCCCAGTCTGCAAAACATATTCAAGCGACTCCAGCCATTCTCTTGTTTCCTGTTCTTTAATTTGATCAACATTATTGTTATTCGGTTCAGCCATATTTATTTATCCTTTAATTTCTAAACTTTTCTAATGTATTTAAGACAGTTGGTAACATTTCTGAAATAAGGACACTAATTTAATAATTTTCTTTCTTACATGCGGGAATTCAAACTAAAAATAATTTTGATATAATATTGACAAAAATAACAAATATGACTGTTGATTCTTTCATAAAAAGCATATTAAACCAAAAATAATACTAAATAATTTTAACTTCTTTATTTTTTGGTCAAAAAAAAAGAATGAAAAAATCAAGAATATATTTAGACACTTCAGTTATAGGTGCCTATTTTGATGAAGAATTTAAAGATATCACAATAAAGCTTTTTGAAAAAATAAAAGTAGGTGATTATAATTTTGTTATTTCTGATCTTACTAAAACTGAACTACTTCAGGCTCCAAGCTATGTCAAAGATTTGTTAGATGAATTGGAGATAAAATTTCAAACAATTGATGTTACTGATGAAGCAATTATTTTAGCTGAAGAATACCTTAAAGAAAATATTGTTGGAAAATCCAGTCGTGATGATTGTTTACACATAGCAACCCTACTATAAATGATGCGGATATTCTTGTAAGCTGGAACTTTAAGCATATTGTAAACATAAACAGGATTAGAGGATTTAATTCAATCAACTTAAAAAATGGTTATACTTTTTTAGATATTCGTTCACCGAGGGAGTTAATTGACTATGAAGATTAAAGAAAAAAAATTTGATAGTGTGAAATTAATGCGTTCAATACGCAATAAAATTAATAAAGACATTGAAAAAATGAGCAATGAAGAAATCAAAGAATATTTCAGAGTTAGAAAGGAAAAATTCGATAAATCGAAAGTGGTAAAATAACACTATTCGATAACTTCAATCACCTCTTCACAAAACGCAATAAGATTTCTTAAAACTGCTTCTTCGGAAGTAAACCTATTTTGCTTTTCCAACTTCATTACATCTTTACCCTGCACAAACTGAAAATCGGTTTTATGATTCTGCATTATAAACTGCATTAGCTTCGCAAACTTGTCTTTATAAAATTCTTCGCGATCTCCTTTGGGTAGAATTATTGCAATTCTATTCCGCTGAATTACTATTCTTTCGAACAAAGCAAAAGAAGCGTAATACCTAAGTATTGCCGTTAAAATCAATCTTTCAACAATGAAGGGAATTTTACCAAACTTATCTTCCATTTCCTCACGAATTTCGTCCAGCTCTTCAATTTTGAGCATTGAGAAAAGCGCTGTATAAAAGCTAAGTCTATCCGACTGATCCGGCATAAACTCTTTTGGGATTCCCACTTCAAAATAAGTATCAATTGTTGGTGCTGATCTTTCAATGTGCTTCGGCAAATCTTTGAAAACCTCTTTGTATTGCTCATTTTTTAATTCCTCAACAGCTTCATCCAGCAACTTCATGTAAAGGTCGAATCCGACAGTATCAATCGCGCCGCTTTGTTCTGTACCCAACAAATTTCCG
>CAJHYN010000237.1_pt1 | contig 21878 bp, 15 predicted proteins | sample 9198641 | NCBI WGS metagenome assembly CAJHYN01 (sample SAMEA7708370, study PRJEB35096) | sediment metagenome | biome: marine neritic benthic zone biome [ENVO:01000025]; feature: sediment [ENVO:00002007]; material: shallow marine sediment [ENVO:03000034] sea grass bed [ENVO_01000059] ... | reverse complement strand
GCAGACTGTTCGAAGCTTTTTAAGAAGGCTATATAACTCCTTTGATAATTCTCTTTTTTCATAAATATCATAAATGTTTTTAGTGGCCCCATTTCCGTTTTCAATATTAAAGACGTTTTTTTTACTACTCTTTCTTAACAAATCTTTGATCTTGTTTTCTGCAATTTTATAAAAATAAGTAGATAATTTTGAGTCCCCTTTAAACTTATCTTTGACAATGTTCCTATAAAGATCCATTATAGCTTCCATTAAAATATCATCCAGGTTGCTTTCATTAATTTTAAATTTGTTTATCAGATTCTTAACAAGAGCATGGTAGCTTCCATATAAATACTTTAGAGCCTTTACTTCCAGAATCTTTTCTTTTGACTTTATATAAGTTATTACCTCCGCATCAGTATATTTTCTTTTTTTCGTCAACAAAAAGCCAACCTGTCATTTATTATGTCTTTGGAATTACAAGAAAGTAACTATAAAAATAAACCAAATTTATTCTATTTCTCATTGAATTAATAATATAGCGAATTTTTCATTTTGTTCGATGAAGTAAATATTAATAGCATCAAAACAAGAATGACTAATATCTTAATTAATACCTCAAATTAAAAAATCATTTTTTTTTGAATTCCACGGTTACTTCCAGGCAAATACTCCGACAAAGAATTAAACAACAATTTTACTTTAAGTCATTTACGATAATTCTTTAATGCAATGTTTCAAAAAAACAAAACTAACATATAAACCGGAGGTTCAAATGAAAGCAACATCAATTATTCTTTTTTCTTTTTTAATAATCTTGTTATCAGCAAATTCTTTTGTTTTTGGTCAAGAAAAAGAAGCGCAATTAGAGAAAACAAAATATGGAGTCGGGGCTCAATTTACATTTCCTGCATACGGAATCAGTGGAATGCTTGATATCAATGAAATAATATCAGCACAGGGAGTAATAGGAATTTTTGGAGACTTAAAAACATATGCCGCAAAAGGCCTCTATAAATTTAAGAAAACAAATTATTGGAATTTGTATGGATACGGTATAATAGGTGCTTGGAGCTATACCGGTCTTGAAACCGGAGGGTTAGACGAGATTACAGAAACAACTTTAGGCTTTGGAGGCGGTGTGGGATTTGAATACGATTTAAGAGTATGGGATGAAGAAATGCCTCCTATTTTCTGGAATATTGAACTCGGAATTGGAGTTGCCAGCTTTGATAAAGTAGATCATGATTTTTCTACATTAGCTTTTGGAGCCGGGATTCATTACAGGTTTTAACCATAGAGCAGTAAGTATATACAACAAATCAATATCGAAATGAAAGATTGGGTTTTAACGATCAATGTGAAGCCTGGGGCTGTTTCAAAAGTAATGTTAGTTGTCACACTGAGTTTATCGAAGTGTGTTTATAGAGTGTTTTGGCAGTTTTCGACAAGCTCAAACTGACATAGAGCAAAAAATAGTTACTTTTGAGACAGCCCCTTTCACATAAAAACAAAAGGCAAAACCCGCCGTAACCGTCAGGTATAACCTATTATACCATAGACCATACATCTACCATTAATCCACCGTCAAAGACGATGACTTTTTAGCGAAGGCGGGTAAAAATTTCTCCAATAATTAAAATTATTTACTAACATTGCTAAAACCCTTTTTTGTTTATCTAACTTAATTCTTATACAAAATACTATACTTATTTAATGTCCCATTAAAAACAAATCATTTGACTGAAAAGAAGTATTTTTTTTATATTCTTACGGTTACTTTCCGTTTATTATTTCGACTAACTAATTGAATAAAAATTTAACGAAAAATTATTTATTTTATTTGGACAATATGTCTTAAATGAAGCTCTATGATTTTTTATCTTTTTAAATGGTTTACACAAATTAGATATTAAAAAAACAATATCAATAATCACTAACATAGTAGAGGTTACAATGAAAGCAGCATCAATTATTCTCTTTTCTTTTTTAGTAATATTTTTATCAGTTAATTCCACTGTTCTTGCGCAGGAAAAAGAAAGAACTGAAGAGGAAACAGTAGAGACAAAAGCTAAAGTTTCTGAAAAATCCAGGGGGGCAGATGAAAATATAATTCAAGAAAATTTTGTTAATGATGAAGAGAACCTTCCTGATGCCCCGGCTGAAAAAGGAGGCGAAAAATCAAGAGGTGCAAACTTCTACACAAAGGTTATAGTTAATAATTGGACTGGATATTATATTAATATTTATGCCGACGGTTATCTTAAAGGATCAGTTGCACCTTGGTCAGATGGGCATTTCTGGGAATATGGTAGTAAGGTAAAATTATATGGAAAAGCTCCACTTAAAGGGGGAAAATACAAGTTTTGGGGACCACAAGTACACAACATTTCCAACTCAAGTACTTTCAATTGGAAGTTAACTTATTAACTTGAAGCAAAGGCTTATTCTGTAATTTTATTCAGCGGGATAAGCCGCTTCAATTATCATAAGTACCTTTAGGAATAACTATGGATATTTTTAACAAATTCTTTTTCTTTAACCTAATTTCATTTTTAGTAATAATTTTTTCTCAACAGGCTTACTCAAACTCCAATAATAAATTAGCGTTAATTATTGCTATTGGAGATTACCCCGAAGGAACGGGCTGGCAGGATATCAGTTCGGATCAAGATGTTCCGCTGATAAAAACAGCTCTTGAAAAACAAGGCTTTAAAATAAATGATATTCTCCGCGATGAACAAGCTACTAAAGATGGAATCATAAATGCATTTAAATATCTAACAGCAAAAGCATCAAAGGATGATATTATTGCAATCCACTTTTCAAGTCATGGACAGCAAATATTTGACGATAACGGAGACGAAATTGACGGGCTGGATGAAGCAATTGTATCTTACGGTGCACATGTGAGATACTCGGACGATTATAAAGGAGAAGAGCATTTAAGAGATGATACAATTGGAGATTTATTAGAAGATTTAAGAATGAAGCTTGGTACAAAAGGCAATGTTATTGTTACTATCGATGCATGTCACTCCGGTACGGGCACAAGAGGAAATGAAAAAGTAAGAGGAGGTGCCGCACCTTTAGTACCGGGTGATTTTGGAGAAATACAAATTGAAGATGCAGTCGGTTATTCGGAAACAGTTTCAAGGGGAAGCCGTTCAAACTTAGCACCCATTATAATTTTTTCCGCTACCCGTGCGAATGAACTTAATTTCGAATATCAAGGTAAAGGTTCACTTTCTTATGCAATAAGTAAAGCAATGCAGGAACTCGAAGAGGGTTTAACATACAGGGGACTGTTTGCCAGGGTGCAAACAATTATGGCAGATATTGCTAAAAGACAAAACCCTGTAGCTGAAGGAAACGGGCTGGATGCATTGTTGTTTGGCGACGGAAGCGTAATTACTCAAAAAGCTTTTTTTACGGTTAATAAAATTGATAAGAGAAAAAAGCACTTAATATTAGACGGCGGGTCGTTAGCAGGAATTCATAAAAACACAAAAATTGATTTTCTGCCTTCAGGTACAATTGACCCTGAAGGAAAAGAACCTGTTACCTCCGGCACTGTTATAGAATCGGATTATTTTACCTCTATTATTAAAGTTGATGAATTGGATAAAATAAAAAACAAAGCAGCAGCATGGGGATTCGTCTCCGAATACAGCTTCCCGGAAACTAAAGTAAAAATAAGCCTGCGGGGATTTAAAGATACTGGTCTGAAAATGGAAGTTGAAGATAGTTTAAAAAGAAACAAACTTGCCGAGTTTGTAGATAACCCGTCAAGCAAAGAAGTTGATTTGTGGATAGATCCTTCAAACAGCCGAGGCTCAGAAGCTGAGTTTACTTTGATCAGTGCAGCTGATAGCTCAATTTACAAGAATGAGGTTGTACTATCCGATGAAGATGGAATTTCCGATTTAAGAACCGTTATTAATGAATTTGCTCAAAGCAAGATTCTGCGCGAAACCAAATTAGTTGACAAAGACCTAAAGGTTACATTCGAATTTGTACCTGTAAAAAATTTAATAAGCGAAGACCCGTTAAAGTTTAGGGATACTTTGTCTATTAAAGACAAAACAGTTCACGGCGTTGTTAAGATTAGTGAAGGAGATACACTATTATTAAAAGTAATCAATCATGGAAGAGAGGATGCATATTTTAACATAATCGGCATTACACAGGACGGATATGTATATGTACTCGCACCGAGCTACGATGAGAGTATCGGTGATACACCAACCGACTATTTTATAAAGGCAGGCGAGTCTAAAGTACTGCCTGATATAATTGTGGAAATGGAGCCGCCTTACGGGAAAGAAATTTTAAAACTATTCTCGTATAAAGATCCTATAGATTTTAGAAGGATATTTAAAGCAAGAGGAGCTAATACAAGATCAGCCCAAAATCCGATTGAAAATTTCTTTCAAGACGGTTATAAGTTGGACCAGATGACCCGTTCGCCAAGATTACGTAAATCAAAAAAGCAAACAGCCGGTAATACATTTGATTATCCCTTTGAGATTGTTCCGGCTGAATAAAGGTTATTTTATAAACTAAGGATTGCCTCAAAAGCAATACTTATCATAAAGGGTGAAACGAAGTCATCTCTTTTTCTGAGTTAAGAAAGAAGTAAAAGGCAAATTTTGTTGTCAAAAAGTATCAAAGAAAATGAAAAAAGTTATAATAATATTTTCCCTAATAATTTTTAGTTCACTTACTACGCCTGCCCAAACCTTGAAAGAGCTTAATGAACAGGTCATATATTATTATAACCAGGGTGATTATAATACCGCAATATCATTTGCAGAAAAAGCACTTGAACAATGCAGAAGAGAATTTGGCGAAGAACACAAAAACTACGGCACTACTTTGAACAACCTCGCGAAATTGTATGAGATAACCGACAGATATGAAGATGCGCTACTATTGGCAATTGAAGCACTGGATAACACGGAAAGGAAATTGGGAAAAGATCATTCCTCTTACAGTTTTAAGTTGAACAATCTGGTGTTACTATATCGGAAGATGGGCAGACATGAAAAAGCGGTTCCGTTGGCAATTGAAGCTTTGGAAAATACTGAAAAAGTTTTAGGGAAAAATAATTTGGAATATGCAAAATCCTTAAACAGCCTTGCAGAATTATATAGAGAATTGGACAGATATGCAAATGCCTTACCTTTATACAAAAAAGCACTGGAAAATATTGAAATGACATTAGGTAAAAATCATTCAAATTATAATACCATCTTAAATAACATAGCGAGATGCTATTTTAATATTGGAATGTATGAAGAAGCGTTTCCGTTGGTAATTGAAGCTTTGGAAAATACTGAAAAAATTTTAGGGAAAAATAATTTAGAATATGCAAAATCCTTAAACAGCCTTGCGGAATTATATAGACAAACTGGTAGGTATGAAAATGCTCTGCCTTTATACTTTGAAACACTGGAAATTACTGAAAAAACTTTGGGCAAGGATCATTTAAATTATGGAATCGTTTTAAGTAATCTGGCAGTATTGTACACGGATTTGGGCCGGTATGAAGAAGCTGTACCTTTATACCTTCAAACACTTAAGAATTTTGAAAAAATATTGGGTAAGAATCATTCAAATTATGGAATTATTTTAAGTAATCTGGCAAATGTTTACCAGTTTGAAGGAAGATATGAGGAAGCACTCTCATTATATTTAGAAGCACTTGAAAATACTGAAAAAAATTTTGGTAAAGATCATTCCTCTTACAGTATTAAGTTGAACAATCTTGTCTTACTATACCGGAAGATGGGCAGATATGAAGAAGCATTACCGTTAGCAATTGAGGCTTTGGAAATCACTGAGAAAGTTTTTGGTAAAAACCACCCAGAATATGGAAAGAGGTTGAATAACCTTGCAATTCTATATGAATCTATGGGAAGATATGAAGAATCCCTGCCGTTGTATATTGAAGCGTTGGGAAATATTGAAAAAACACTGAGTAAAGATCATTCCCACTACGGTTCAAGTTTGATCAATCTTGCTGGCTTGTTTGAATCAATGATGAGATATGAAGATGCTTTACCGTTATATGTTGAAGCCAACCAATACATACATAACCAGATTAAATCAATATTTTCATTCTCAAGTGAAAAAGAAAAAAAGGTTTTTTTGAAAACTACAAATTATAACTTTGATACATACCAATCATTCAATTACAAAACTGATGGTCAATTCCAATCTTTTAAGTCAATGCTGTATAACAATCAACTAATACTAAAAGGGCTCTTATTAAACAGTTCCAAAAATATGCTACAGGTAATTAACGAAAGTGGGAATAAGGAAACTGTTGAATTATACAATAAATGGCTTAGGATAAAAAGACGTTTGGCAGGTGAATATTCAAAGCCGGTAACTGAACGCGTTAATTATATTGACAGCCTGGAAACAAAATCAAATCAATTGGAAAGAGAACTTGTTTCTATATCCAATGAATTTATGAGTGAAAAAGAGAAACAAAATGTGATATGGGAAGACATTAAAAGAAATCTTGGTTCAAAAGAAATAGCAATAGAGTTTTCTCACTTTCGATATTCTTCTAAAGGGTGGACTGACAGTACATTATATGCTGCTTATATAATTAGCGCAAATTCCGAATACCCTGAAGCTGTATATTTGTTTGAAGAAAAAGAATTAAACAAAATATTAAAACAAAATTCACTTAATAATTTATATACTTCACGCGGGGCTAAGATTACCTCTACTACTTCATACCGGGATGATGGCGGATTATATGAAAAAATTATAGGCCCACTCGAACCATATTTACAGGATAAAGAGAAAATTTATTATTCAACATCGGGAAAATTGCACCAGGTCTCATTTGCCGCATTAGCAGATAAGGAAGGAAAACTATTAAGTGAAAATTTTGATTTAGTACAATTAAATAGTACCGGCAAGCTGGCACTTATTAATGAATCACCATCTAAAGAACCTGCACTTTTAGCCGGCGGAATAAAGTTTGAATACATACCAAATGATGACAATTCTTTCGACAGCACAACGTTGTATGCTTACAACATTTTGGAAAACGAAGATATAAAAAGGAGTCAAAGCAGCTATACAAGAGGAGAAGCGTGGAACTACCTGCCCGGCACGGAAAAAGAAGTAAATAAATTAAGCGATATTTATGAGCAGTATAACATATCCATACAAACAGTTACAGGTTCTTTTGCAACAGAAGAATATATAAAAAGCCTGGATGGTAAAAGTCCTAAGGTATTACACCTGGCAACACACGGCTTTTTCTTTGAAGACCCAAAAAAAAATTATGACGAAATCAGTACATTATCATTAAATAAAGAACCTGCTTATAAACTATCCGAAGACCCGTTAATGCGTTCGGGATTAATATTAGCAGGCGGAAATTATGCGTGGGAAAACGGGAGTAATCCTTATGAAAAAGAAGACGGTATCCTTACAGCATATGAAATATCCAATCTTAATTTAATGAATACTGATTTAGTAGTTTTAAGTGCCTGTGAAACCGGTTTGGGAGACATAGATGGCAGTGAAGGAGTATACGGATTACAGCGTGCATTTAGAATGGCCGGTGTTGAAAATATAATAATGAGCTTATGGGAAGTACCGGATAAAGAAACAGTTGAATTTATGGAAACCTTTTATACAAAATGGTTAAATGGTGAAGATATTATAAAGGCATTTAATAACACCCAAAAAATTATGAGCACAAAGTATAGAGACGAACCGGAAAAATGGGCTGCGTTTATTTTGCTGCAGTAAATGATTTACTGGCGGTTAAAAAATTAACATCACGAAGAGAAAATTTGAAATTGGTTTTTTAAGTTTATTAAAACCGACATACTTTGTTATCAAAAAAAGGAATTAGCATGAAATATATAATTAGCTACTTTTTGATACTCATTCTTGCGGCTTCAATTCCAAAAGCACAAAACATTACTGATGTGCTTGAAAACTCAATGTCCTCTGTTATTACAGTTGCTGTATATAAAACCGGTGAAGTCCGCCAGGTTTATGGGTTCAAAGAAAACAAGTCAAGAGGCAGTTCTGATGAAGCATATAAAAAAGTATTAGATCTTTCGGGCACAGCAGGAAGCGGTTCCGGTTTTGTGATTAACAATAAAGGGAAAAAGTATGTTATTACAAATGCTCATGTAATTGAATTGGCTTCAAGCGATCCGGGCAGTATTTATGTGTACAGTATAAATCAATCAAAATATGAAGTAAAAGTAATCGGCGGTGATACTTTTTACGATATAGCAGTACTTGAATTTGTTAATAAACCCGGCAAAGAAATAAGCACTGTTTCTTTTAGAACATCCGATATAAAGATCGGTGAAAAAGTCTACGCAATAGGAAACCCGCTCGGGAAATTCCCTTATTCAATCTCCGATGGAATTATAAGCGGTAAAAATAGAGTCCGAAACGGGGTAACCGGAAAGTTCGGGTATTTACAAAGTACTGCCACAATAATATGGGGAAACAGCGGCGGACCATTGATTGACGAAAAAGGTAAAGTTGCAGGAATAAACTCGCAATTGGAAATAGTTAATAGGCTTAATCAAAAATTCATTCAGCCGCAGATAAATTTTGCCCTGGAAGCAGGTATCGCCCGGAGATTGATTAACGATATTATAAATAATAACGGTTTTGTAAAACGTGCTTACCTGGGTTTGGAAGTTTCACAAAAGTATAATGTAGATTATTACTATAGAACAAAAAACTATCTTGATGAAAGGCCTGTATTAAGCAGAATATTTAACAATTCTCCTTCGTGGAAAACATTGAACAAATATTCGGGATATTATATAATTGATGTTAACGGAATAACAACAAGAAATGTTGAAGAGGTGCTGGGCGAATTTGAAAAAGTAAAACCCGGTGAAGCCGTAAAAATAAAATTACAAAATCGCGGATCCTTAAAAACAGAAATAATATCAGTCAAAGCACGAGAATTAAACTCAAAAATTATGGGTCAGTTTGCTAAAGAGATACTCAGCTTTAATAATGTAACTAAATATATTAGTGATGAAAATGGATTAATTGTACAGCTAAAAAATTATACGGGAAATATAAGAGTGCTGGCAGCAGGTATTAGCAATGAAAATTATAAGCAGCTCTGGAAAGTAAAAAATCTTTCAGAATTAGGAGCTGCAATAAGGTTCTCCGGTGCTTACGGTATGATTGATTTGCTTACGATCGAAACGAACGGTTATCTAGATGAAGCCAAAAATAATAGGGTACATTTTTCTAATAATCCGGATATACCTATGGAAGTTGTTTGGTATTGAATATTTAGTTTGGAAGTATGCTCGAGTTATTGGCAATATTCATTTTGTTTTTCAAAAAGTAGAACGCAATAATGCTTGTATATAAAAAAACTTTTGCAATTGTCGGCTTTTTATACCTGGTCTGCATAAATATCCTGTTTGCCCAAAACAGTGAAAGGAAGAAAAAGGCTTATGAATACCTTGCTCTAGGCGATAGTATTTCCTCACCTTATGAAAATAAATATTATATAAAAGCGGATGACTATTATCAAAGAGCCTTAGAATTCTATAAAAATGAAAAATATAATGAAGCGAGTGAATATTTAATTAAATCAAAAATAGAAGAACTTAACAGCAAAACGCTTAGAAGAGAAAAATTAAAAACCATATCATATTCTTTGAATGAAATAGGGATGATTTTATTCAATACCAGTAATTATAATGATGCGACTAAAATCATTAAAGAAGCATTGGAAGTTGCCATGAAGTTGGAGCTAAACAAAGATGTTTCAACCATGCTTCAGAATTTAGGCTTTATATACAACAGTTTGGGAAAATACGATAAGGCAATAAAAAACTTTTCAGAATCACTTGAAGTAAATAGGGCACTAGGCATAGAAAATAGTATTGCTGCTTCTCTTATTTACATAGGCTTTGTCAACTATAATTGGGGTAAATACGATGAGGCATTAAAAAACTATGAAGAAGCATTGGTAATATTTAGAAGATTAGGCAGTAACGATAGTATTGCTGCTTCTCTTGTTGGCTTTGGACTAGTTTATAAAAGCCTGGGTAAAAACGAAGTTGCTTTAAAATATTATAAGGAGTCGTTACTAATAAGCAGAAGATTAGACAGTGAATCTGAAATTGCATCTACTCTTAATAAAATAGGACAGGTTTATTATGATATGAGCAAACTTGATGAAGCATTAAAACATTTTGAAGAGGCTGTGAAAATAGAGAGAAAATTAGGCGGAGAAGATAATGTTGCTATTTACCTTAACAACATGGCTCTAGTTTATAAAAAATTGGGTAATCACCAAGAAATTATAAGATGCTATGAAGAATCATTAGAAATAAATAGAAGGTTAAAAAATGAAGAGGATATTGTAACCTCTCTCATGGGTATTGGACAAGTATATAATAGTTCAGCTAATTATGAAAAAGTTTTAAAATATTTTGAAGAGGCATTGGAAATAAATAGGAGGTTGGGAAAGGAAAATGATATTGCAACTTGTCTTTTTTTCATTGGACTGATTTATGATAACTGGGGTATCTTTGACGAAGCTCTAAAGTATTTTGAAGAATCGTTAGAAATAAGTCGAAAATTAGATAATGAAAATGATATTTCTGTTTCTCTTATAGGTATAGGACAGGTATATAATAGTTGGGGAAAATACGAGGAATCCTTAAAGCATTCTAAGGAAGCTCTAAAAATAGCTAGGAATGACAGTAATGAAGTAGGTGTAGCAATCTCAATCTCTATTATAAGACAGATTTATAGCAAATTGGGTAAATACGAAGAAGCTTTAAGATATACCAAGGAACTAACTGAAATTATCAGAAGATTAGGTAGCAATGAGAAAATATTATCTGAATTAGCAACTGGATTTGGTATTGAATTAGGTATTGCAGATCTTCTGAATAAGACAGGTATCGCCTATTACCTTTTAGGTAACAAATATGATGAGGCTTTAAAATATTTTGATATGGCATTAGAAGCAGGAATGAACTTAGGTTCTGAAGAAGATATTGCAAATTCTCTCAGTAACCTTGGGAGCTTATACTTTGTTAAGAAAGAATATGATAAAGGAGTAAATTATTTAATTAATTCGATTGACATAATTGAAAAAATACGAAAAACCGCACCCGGCGAAATTAGAAGGGATTATTTAGAATCACAGATTCATAATTATGGGGTAATGATTAATATTTATCAAAAAATGTTTAAGAATGATTCTTCATTATTTTATTACGAATTAAGCAAATCAAAATTTCTTGCAGAAGAAATATCTAAAGATACGACAGGTATAAGAATTGATAAAAATGAGCTGCTTAAATTAACTAATAATAACAGTAGTTTTCTTGTTTTTGCAAATACTAGTTGGCAAGATAAAATTCAATTCGTTGTAAAAGAAAAAATTATAACCGGCAGAGAATACAACGATTCAAGTTTTGCAAAAGAAGTGATAAATATATTCTCTAATAATGAAAAAACCGAACTGGCAAATTTAAGAGGAGCAAAAATAACTAAAATAAAAGATGACGATAAATTATCATTTACAGGTAAAGATACTGAGTTTGAATCAATAATAAATTATTACCACTCCCTTTTAATGAACCCTGCTGCTGATAACAAAAATACAATTGATAAGATAAGCAGAGAATTATACAAATTATTAATAGAACCTGTTGAAAAGGAACTTAAAGGAAAAAAAGAAATAATAATAGTGTCGGATGGAATATTGAGTTTAATACCTTTTGAAACACTGCTGGATAGTACGGGCAAATATCTCGCTGAAAAATATAATATAAAATACAGCTATTCATTAAGCGTACTAAAACTTTTACAGGATAGAGAATATTCAGATGATAAAAGAGAGTTGCTGGCAGTAGGGGGTGCAGTATATAATAATGAAAGAAAAGAAAAAAATACAGAAGCAATAAAGAATGATGTTCAATTGGCTTACTTAAAGAGCGAGGTAAATGAAAATATATCCGGCAAACGGTCCGCTGGATTTGCATACGATCAGTTAGGTTACGGCTCCTGGAGCAATTTACCGGGAACAGAAAAGGAAGTAAATGAGATTGGTAAAATTGTAGGTAACTCAAAAATAATTAAAGGTACAGAAGTAACAGAAGAATTGATAAAAGAGTTATCAACAAAAGGAGAGCTAAAAAATTATAAAATATTACACTTCGCAACCCACGGAATAACAGTACCTGAAATACCCGAACTTTCCGCAATAGTGTTAAGCCAGTTCGAGGAAGAAAGAGAAGAAGATGGTTACTTAACAATGAAAGAAATTGTTGATTTAGACATTGAAGCGAAATTTGTAAACCTTAGTGCCTGCGAAACAGGATTAGGCAAAATATACAGCGGTGAAGGAGTAGTAGGTTTAACACAATCATTTTTAATTGCCGGTGCTAATGGGCTATCAGTATCACTGTGGCAGGTAGCAGATGAGTCCACAGCACTATTTATGACAGAGATGTATAGATTAGTTGAAAAAGAGGAGATGGATTATTCTGTAGCAATGAATGAAATAAAAAGAAGTTTTATTAAAGGAAAATACGGAGAAAAATATAAGCACCCGTTTTACTGGGCGCCTTTCGTTTATTACGGCAAATGATTTTCTGTTAAAAGAATGACATTTTTTTTTAACAAAACTAAATAATATTACTAAAGAATTTTTTAAAGAGGAGACTTATTAAATGGCATTAATAAATTGTCCTGAATGCGGAACCGAGATATCGGACAAAGCAACTACTTGTATAAAATGTGGATATCCAATAGGTAATAAAACTAATCTTGAGCCTCCAAAAGAAAGTACAAAATGTCCCGAATGTGGAAAAGAAATTTCGGATCAGGCTGCTGAATGCGGTAACTGCGGCTATCCTATTTCTGAACAGGCTGCCCACAAAACCACTGAAAATATAACCCCGGATGAAAAAAAATATTTTGACGAAGTAGCATCTGATGCTGCATACGGAATAAGAAAAAAAAGTACAATTAAGAAATTAATGAAGCAGGGTATTTCAGAAGAAAAGATAGTTGATTTACTAATTAAAGTAAAAGAATCTCCGGAAGGACGTAAAATATTAGTTCGCAAACATAGGAATCAAACCATAATTGGTGTTATAATGATAATATTCAGCTTTATGATAATTTCAGCAGCAACGGCTGAGGGCGGGGATCCTCCCGGACTGCTTGCCCTTTTAGTGTTATTTGGTTTTCTTTTTGCAATCAGAGGACTCTTCGGCTGGATAAAGTATAAAAGACCTCAACATCAAAACAAAATGTTTGTTTAACAACAAAGGAAAAATCATGGCTCTTATAAAATGCCCGGAGTGCGGAAAGGAAATTTCTGACAAGGCTAGAAAATGTATAAGTTGCGGCTACCCTCTAAGGCAAGATATTATCGCTGAAGATAATATTACAATTAAACAAGAAAATCAAAGTCGCAAAAGTAATCTCAAGTTCATTATTCCAGGAATAATTATTGTTTTTATTTTAATAATATTTATAGCAAACCGGAAAAGCCAGGAAGAAATAGATCAAGAAAATTCCGTCAACATAATTGGTGCATGGAATTATACACATGAAATTTCTTCTACTGAAATTGAAAAGCAATTAAGTATTAATATAAAAATATTTCTTACTTCAAAAGGAACAACATCATTTAAAAAGAATAACACTTTTATAACAATTGAGGAATCAAACGTTTCAATTCATAGAGATGAAAGAATTAAAACAGTTAGATTATCTTTAGAAGAAAAAGGAACATGGAGGATCAAAGACGGTTATCTCACTGTTACAAATAGCAGCAGTTCAGCAGTGCCGATAGAAGCCGCTTCTCAATCAATAATAGATAATGAACCGGAATTATTTTCAGATCTCATTGGTACGAATCGTGTAAATGAGACCACCAAATATAGAGTTATCGACATTTCCAACGGTTCGATGATAATTGAATATAATCCTAAAGAAATTGATTTTAAGAAAAAGTTAACTTACGCCAGAAGTAATAGAATAATTGCAGAAAAAAGATTCGGCACCCTTCGCTTAAAATCCCCAAATGGAAATTGGTATAATTATGAAGGTTATATTAAAAACAACCAACCTGAAGGTAATGGAAAAGCAACTTATGATAATGGAGATTCGTACAATGGTCGTTTTGTAAACGGACAATCCCACGGCAAAGGGACTTACACTTGGAAAAACGGATCGTACTATTCTGGTAACTGGAAAAATGGAAAATATCATGGGTATGGGAAATTATCATTAAAGAACGGAGAATATTATTCAGGTAATTGGACGAATAGTAATAGAAGCGGGTATGGGGAACAAATTCATTCTACCGGAGATAAATATGTCGGCTACTATAAAAATAATTTGCGTAATGGAACCGGTACATATACATGGAAAAATGGTAATTATTATTCCGGTAATTGGAAAAACGACAAGCGAAACGGATTTGGCACTGAATACAATAAATTTGGCAAGGTTTTATATAGCGGCAGGTGGATTAATGGTAAGTATAGTTATTGATAATTCTAATATTGGGCATCGTAACTTCATGAGTAATTATTAATTAACAATACCGCTTCAAGATATTCAACCAAAATCAGATATAGCATTTAACTCTTAAACATTATTTTTCTACCTTTTTTTTCGATTACTTTATTATTATCATCAGTATACTTCAATCTAAATGGAGGAATAATGCTCAGAACCTTTACTTTACTTTTTTTAATATCTGTATTATTCATAGCGTGCAAGCCCCAAACGCAGGAAACAAAAACAACCTCCCCATATGATAAATATACATTTGGGGTACTTAACGAAAAAGCTGCCAAGCAAACTGAACAATTAGGCCATTTAGCTGGGGTTTGGGAATGCGAATTAAAAATAAGAAATCAGGATGGAAACTGGCCTGATACTTCCAGAAAAGCTGATTGGATATGGTACTATATACTAGATGGTTATGCGATTCAGGATGATTGGATTGTTCCTCCTTTAGACGCTGATACAGCATTAGCCGGTAATAGCTTCTTGGGCACTAATATTAGAATTTACAATGAAAAAGAAAATAATTGGGAAATGGCCTGGTTTGATAACAATTCTCAGCAAGTGCAGACATTCAAAGCAACCTATGAAGACAATAGTATAATCATGATTGGGAAAGATGCTCAAAACAATCTCAACAGAATTACTTTTTATAACATGACTGATAAAACGTTTGATTGGAAAATGGAATCTTCAAATAATGAAGGCGAAACATGGGCTGAAGTAGTTAAAATTAAAGGAAGGCGAAAAATTTAATCACAATAAAATACTGAGAGAATGAGTATTAGATAATCCCCCCGAAAATCTATACCATTTTTCTCAGTATCTTATATTATTTTTGTTTTACTTTGTACATTACATCGCCTAAATAACCGGAATCGTTAATAGCTGCAATGTACATTCCGTTTTGCATGTGTGCTTTTCTTTTTAGTTTGACCGGATGTAAAGAATCTAATAAATCTTTGGCTTCATATTCTTTCCCACCACTGCATAAAAGTATCGGATCATTATTAGTAACTATGTTTTGTAATATTTCCTGTAGAGACATTTTCTCCCCCATTTAACAAATTTTATATTCATATGACGCACAATTACAATAAAATGTTGCACGGCTTTTCAATTAAACCCGAATTATGCATTAGGATAATGCAGAAACCGTAAACCCATTTTATTGCAAACAGTTATTCTATTACTTTGCATTAGAAAACGGTTAAAAGAAAAAGATTTCTAACTGCTTATAAATGAATATTTTACTGAAAATTATGTTGTGCTAATGCATAAACTGGGTTAAATTAAATTGATGAAAAAACTTTCAGAGTAATGAATATAATTATATCCAACATTGAAAAAATTATTATTGATATTTTTGAAGCAGACAGCTCCGGGCATGATATTAACCATTTGCGAAGAGTTAAAAACACTGCTCTAAAAATTCAAGAAAAAGAAGGTGGAGATAAATTGGTTATTGCTGCTTCGGCTTTGGTGCACGATATTCATAGGATAATTCAAAATCAAACCAAACAATTTTGTTCACCGAAAGAAAGCCTTCCAAAGGTAAAAGATGTTTTGCAAAGAGTTGATTTAACCCAATCTCAGATAAATAATATTCTCCATTGTGTTGAATACCACGAGGAATATAATTTTTCTAAAAACGGGAAAACAGTAAATGATATTGAAACTTTAGTCTTGCAGGATGCCGATAACCTTGATGCAATAGGTGCCATAGGCATAGCCCGAACGTTCATGTATGGGGGTTCTCATTCAGTACCAATGTGGATTTCTGAAATAAGCACTGAAAAAGGAACTTATGACGAATCAGATTGTGATGATCCTTCGGTTATTCATCACTTTTACAGCAAACTTTTGAAATTGAAAGATAATATGAACACTGAAACAGGAAAAGCAATGGCAAACGAAAGACACAACTATATGCTCGGTTATATTGAACAATTCAAAAGTGAGTGGGAAGGATTAAAATAAAAATCAATTTATTAATTAATTTTTTATTTCTAAATTGAAGCTCAATCAATCTCATTCTGGAGCAAAGATGAAGACAATTCAAATACCTACGAGCTTAAAATTTCCGCAGACTTATGATATAGAAAAACTAAAAAGCGAAGTTGTAAAATTTGATGAATCAGAGTGGGTTGGTCACGCAAACACAGGTGGATACGAAGGACAATGGAAAATATTGCCTTTTCGCGGCCCTGCCTATGCCGAGCATCCAATTCATAAAACCTATTGTGACCCAGGTTGTGATGATTACAAAAACTATGAAACCTTGGACAAAGCTCCCTATGTAAATGAGATAATGAATTCATTTGAGTGTGATTTACTAAACGTGCGTTACATGAGTTTGTTAAGCGGATCGGTTATTAAAGAGCATTCAGATGACCAATTAAGTTACAACGATGGTATCGTAAGGCTACACATCCCAATAACAACAAATAAATTGGTAAACTTTTACCTCAACAGGAAAAAAGTAAAAATGCAGGAAGGTGAATTGTGGTACTTGAAACTAACCGACCCACATGCGGTTGAAAATAACAGTAACCAGGACAGAATTCACCTCGTCATCGACTGTAAAGTCAACGATTGGATAAATGATTTTTTTATAGATACAATAGAGAATCGAAAAAAGAATATCTTTCAGAAAATATTCAATTGAAAATGATTTTTAGTCAAATGTAATTTGTCCTATTTGCTTTCTTTCCATATCAAATTTATAAATATTTTGCTTCCCATCTTTATTGCCTGTAAAAACCATTACGCTTTCATCTTCAGGGAAACTGGGATTCCCGGGCTTTTCAATTTCCAACTTCAGATCTATCCTGTTTTCCCCGTAATAATCTACTGAACTAATTACTCTATCACCATCATCATAAAAGCGGGAAAAATAAATTCTCTTTTCGTTATTAGAGAAACATGCATGTGCATCTCTATTTTGGGAAAAGGTAATTTGTTTTAAGCCGGTGCCATTTACCTGAACTTTATAGATACTTATTATCCCGTCCTCGTCTCCACCATCAAAGAATAACTCTTTACTGTCTTTAGACCATGAAGGATGAAATTTGCGGAAATCATTCTTTTCTTTTTGTATGACTTTCTTTTGATCACTACCGTCAGTGTTCATTGTGTACAGGTCAAAATTACCATCACGATTTGAAATAAATGCAATTTTCTTTCCATTAGGAGACCAGTTAGGGTGCATTTCTCTACCAGCCAAATCTGTTAATCTCTTAACGTCTTTACCTTCAGTATTCATCGTGTAAATTTCCCAATTACTCATATCACTTCCGGATGCGTATACAATTCTTTTTCCGTCAGGCGACCAGCCCGGATTAACATCACGGCCTTCAAAATTTGTAAGACGTTTTAAACCACTGCCATCAATGTTTACTATATAGACTTCCCAATTACTATCCCTCCTGTCAGAATGAAAGACTACATAATTACCATCAGGCGAGATTTTCGGACTACCGTCACGAGCAAAACTAATAATTGTAAATAGCAAAAATAAGTATGACAAAAGAATTTTATTTTCTATCATTTACTATCTCCGTTTTCTGATTTCTTCTGAAAGCAACCATTCCGCCTAAAACATTTTGAGCTTTGAAGCCGCTGGAATTCAATATTCTGGCACCTCTTGCTGAACGCATACCTGAATGGCAAATAACTGCAATCTCTTCGTCTTTGTATTCTTCCAATTCGGAAAGTCTGTCGGCAAGTTCACTAATTTCTATGTGAATGCAACCGTCAATTTTACCCAAAGGTCCAACCAGTTCATGGTCTGTACGAACATCAAGCACAATTAGATCCGGATTGCTTTCAAGTTCAGATATGAATTTATCAATTGAAATTTCATCAGGCTTATGTTGTGCACAACTAGTTACAAATGCAAAAACAAAAGTAGTTATTGTTGTAAATAATCTATTGTTGTATAACATTTGCTCCCCCAATCTATTTATAAAAGCAACAGGAATTTCGCCTGCCGCCGATTAAATAAATTTTTATATTTTTTCGATTTTGAAAGGCACGGCAATTTCGCCCCACCTCAAAACTGCAGTAGCAGAATTAGCTGACACGTTTTCGAATTCAAATTTCATTTCTTCCTGGTGATGAGTTTTCCTTGAATTCACTATGCATCTCATTAAATCGAAGTTGGCATTATAGTTAAATGCACCCCATTGCTGGAATTGAGTATTTAGTACTAAAGTCCATTCTTTTTCTCCACCGATTGACATTAAAGCATAACTTCCTGCAGGGACTTTTTGACCCTCGAATTTCACATCTTTTGAAAAAGTTATTACAGTTGCCTCGTTGGCACCGGTTCTCCATGGACGGTAAGTTGAAACTAGCCCGCCCACTACTTTTCTACTCTTAACGTATGGCGCACCGTATTCAATTTTAATTTTCAGATCACCAACACTTGTTTTCACTTCTCTGTTGGGACTCAATCTCGCGGGATCGTCCCATGGCTGCACACCTTGATAAGTTCCAGGTTCAGCTCGTCTGCTTCCTATTTGCTGATTAAGTGTATCAATATTTACAAGTGCACTTTTACCTTCAACTATATTACCGTTATTATCAACATAAAATCCCAATTCTCTTAAAAGAGCCATTGAATTATTTCTAGTTCCCTGCGGTGCCGGTGGCTCCCAGCTTAATGACTTCTTAAGGGCTTCGATTGCTTTATCTTTTTGCCCATTAGCTAAATAGCCTTCTCCTGCACTGTCCCAAAGGTTCGGATCATTTGGAAAATCTTCCAGCATCAACTCAAATAATTTTACTGCATCTGCTATTCTACCGCGTGAAATTAATTGGTAGCCTCCGCCGTTCAAAGGGAATGAAGCGTTTAAAATTTGATAACCCGGATCAATCTTTTTCACGTCGCGCCAAATTTTGACCAGCTCATCAACGCTTCCGTTATTTTGCCAGGCATTTTGAACCATATTTGCATATTGCTGCGAAGTTGGGGGAACAGTGTTAGCGTTTCTGGCAAGTACTGTGTAATTATCATCTTTGCTTTTCAAACTCTTCAAATCAGCTAATGAATGGTTGTTGCCTTTAACATAAGCATCCAGAAATATTTTAGCATTCTTTACTGCACCGACGTATGCTTTCTCAGACATTTCTTTGTCAAGAAAAAAGCCCTGGTTGGGGTTATCTAAACCTTTGACCCATCTGAATAACCATTCGGAAGAAAACGAGAGCGGAATGGCTTTTTCATAGTTTATATAATAAACGTCTGTGTAAAGCATCTTGTCCAGCTCAGTTTGTAAATTAGTCTTTTGCAATTGGTAATTAGTTCCGTCAATTAATAATACCGGAGTTCTTAATGCTCTTCCGTCCAAATATTGATAACTTGTTCTCAATCCGTTGATAAAATTGCCTGAACCGGCAATTGAAGCGGTTAAATCGACCACTGCCTTAATTGACTGGTCTGTTTGAGATAACCCGTAAAGCCCGATATTTTGATACCCAACCAATCCTACTTTTGACATGTCGGTATTGTCAAGTTTGTGAGCAAAACCTTTTAAGTACTTTAAATCTTCCGAATTATGAACAAAAAAAGTGTAGTTTGTTTGATTAAGTTTAGGTGCAGACGCTATTACAACGTAGCCATAGCTGGCAAGATATTCGTTCAACACAGAGTTGTTATAAAGACCATTTGAAACAAACGAGTTTGAAATTATTACAGGATATTTACCGCTTTTAGGTTTTGCATCTTTATAAGCAGTTGTTATCATTTCTAAAAATGATTTGAGTTTAGTAGTGTCTAGCGTTCCAACAAAAGATTGTCTTAAATAAAGCGAATCCGCAACACGTTTTGCTTGTGCATCATGACTGAAGTCAAGACCATGAACAGTAGTATTTAAATCTATATAATCCCTAAATTTAACCGGATGTCCGCTTACTGATTCTGCGGGATACCAGACACCAATCTGCATAGGCATTGCAACAAATTCCCTAATTGGCCTGTTTTCATTATCAAGCTTTGTAGAATAGTTTCTTGAATGATCCTTTTCATGGAAGACCTTAAAACCAACTTTGTTAGGACCAGGCTTTAAATTCCCAACCATGTATTTATTTTGAGCTATTAAGGATGATATTAAAATCAGAATCATCCAGAATATTGATATAATTTTCTTTAGGTTCATATTACCCACCCTTTTTGTTATTAAATAAGAATGTTGTGTTGTAATGTTTTTGACTACTTCATTGAAGATGAGTTTTAGCAGCCTGTGATGAATTACAATTATAGTTGCAAAAAGAATTAAATAATTTTGTATTATTTATTTACCGTTCTGTGAGTTTATTTTCATTTGCTATAGGAGATTAAATGCTTAAAATTATTCTTTTATTGTTGGTTGCATTAGGCGCATGCCAAAACCAGGAACCTGCCAAACAAGAAACAAAGGAAAAAGAAGTGAAAAAGGAAATAACTTTAGAATATGCTAAAGAATTGGCTCACAAATATATTATTGTTGATGGGCATGTTGATTTAGCTTATAGATTAGAAGAAAAATATGAAGATGTTTCCGTAAGAACTGAAAAAGGCCATACAGATTATCCAAGGTTGAAAGAAGGCGGATTAGATGCACCTTTCATGTCTATTTATGTTCCTGCATCATATCAAAAGAAAGGAGGCGCTAAAAAGTTAGCAACTTCATTAATCGAAATGATTGAAGATATTCAGAATAAGCACCCCGATAAATTTAGAATCGCTAAATCAGTAAACGAAGTAAAAGAAAATTTTGAAAAAGGACTGATTTCTTTCCCATTCGGGATGGAAAACGGTGCAGGAATTGAAGGTGATTTAGATAATTTGGATTATTTCTACGAAAAAGGAATTAGATATATAACATTATGTCATTCGGAAAATAATTTAATATGCGGTTCATCTTATGAAAAGAAAGCACCACGACACGGCTTAACAGAATTTGGAGAACAAGTTGTTAAGAAAATGAACGACATAGGAATTATGGTTGACATTTCACATGTTTCAGACGAGACTTTTTGGGATGTAATGAAAGTTACAAAAACTCCTGCTATTGCTTCGCATTCATCCTGCCGTCACTTTACTCCCGGTTTTGAAAGAAATATGAGCGACGAAATGATTAAAGCTCTTGGGGAAAACGGCGGAGTAATTATGATAAATTTCGGAACATATTTTATTAACGGCGAATTTCAATCTAATATTGACATCGCTATTGAACAGGCTAAATATGCGATCAATTACGGTATGGAAACGGACATTCAGACGGGACTTGCCATCGAGTCCAATGCCTACTGGGTGTGCATCCCCACCGAAG
>CAJHYN010000397.1_pt1 | contig 22041 bp, 16 predicted proteins | sample 9198641 | NCBI WGS metagenome assembly CAJHYN01 (sample SAMEA7708370, study PRJEB35096) | sediment metagenome | biome: marine neritic benthic zone biome [ENVO:01000025]; feature: sediment [ENVO:00002007]; material: shallow marine sediment [ENVO:03000034] sea grass bed [ENVO_01000059] ... | reverse complement strand
ACAGCGGGGCTTGATCCTGGCAGCCGGAATGAGAATAACCGGGACATCGATTTACTTTTTAGGAATACTATAAACTATAACATTGGCGGCGAACTGAGTTTGCCTTACAGTAGAATCAAATTGCGCGGCGGTTTTATTTATAGACAATCTCCATTTAAAGATGATCCTTCAGAATTTGATAGAAAGTATTTTACCGCCGGACTTGGTTTTGCAGCAGATAGAAATTTGGAATTGGATGTAGCTTATGCCCGCGGGTGGTGGGAAGACTTTACAGATAATTACGATGTAAATGTTTCAAGGGTTAACCAAGAATTAACGCATGACAATTTAGTTCTTACTTTGAGATATAAATTTAACTGATTTTGCTTTCCCAGAAGCATATGCCCTCTAAGGACAATTCTTTTACTTTTGGATTTTATATGTTGAAAAAAGAATTGTCCGTTTCTAAATTACCCTCTAAAATTTAGAGGGTTTTTTTATTAAAGGAATTATACAAAGAATAGAAAGCAAAGATTATTATATTTATGATGATTCTGAAAATCTTATAAGATGCAACCTGCCTGGCAAATTCAAGAAAATTCATTTATTAAAAAAAGATAAAAGCAGAACTCTCGATGTTGCAACAGTTGGAGATATTGTAGAATATCGTTTAAATGAAGACGGCTCCGGAACAATAGATAACATATTAGACCGTAAAAACTATATATCTAGAAAAGCTATTAAGCAAAGGGGAGCCGGAGAAAGAGGGGAGAGGCTCGAACAAATTATCGCTTCTAATATAGACAACTTTTTCATTATAACCAGTATCAAAAAACCCCAATTCAACAATAAGTTTTTAGACCGCCTTTTAGTTGTTGGTGAAAGTTCTCACGTTGATACAACAATTATAATAAATAAAGTTGATCTGGATACTGAAGATTTGTCGGAATTATGGAAAGAATTTTATTATGAAATTGGATATGATGTAATTTTGACAAGTGTTAAAAAAAATATTGGAACAGAAAATGTTTTGAGTAAGATCAATGGAAATAAGAACATATTTTGGGGTCAATCCGGTGTGGGCAAATCTTCATTATTAAACTGTCTTTTCCCAAATTTAAATTTGAAAATATCCAATATCAGTGACTATTCAAATAAAGGTAAGCATACAACCGTTACCAGTAATATGATTAATCTCGGGAACGATACTTTTGTAGTTGATACGCCGGGTATCAGAGAGATTGACCCTTACGGAATCAGTAAGGAAAATCTTGGACATTACTTTAAGGATTTTTTACCTTACATAAATGACTGCAAATTTAATACATGTACTCATCATCACGAACCGGGTTGTGCAATTATTGAAAATGTAGAAAAGGAATGTATTCCCGTTGAAAGATATGAGAGCTATTTAAACATCTTGGAAACCATTGAAGAAGGAATCATTTTTTAATATTTGCTTTTACAAACTCCAGCATTGCAAAAATAAATTCCTCAACAATTTTATCGGGCACACCATCAAAGTATTTTGACTTAAAGCGCATATCGCATTGATCGTTAATATAATCTATTAAGAAAATTTCATCTTTATCATTTATAGTAAATTCAGAGGAAAAGTAATCGAGTTTTGAGATACGGACCAATTTTTTGATAGTTGCATTAATGGAATTAAAATCAATTGTTTCTTTTTCAAATTCATTTATTTCTTGGTACTCATGAGTAATATCATCCCAAAAGGTGTGAATAATTTTGCCAAAAAACCAAAAACTTCTGAACCAGGCTCGTTTACCGAAAATTTGTTTAGGGTAAATTTTCTCCTGGATTAAAAAGGAATCATCACTTAAAAGTTCTCTTTGTTTTCGAATATCTTCAACATTAGTTGCGTATAAATTTATTGATTCGCCGCCGCCGCTGTAGTATCCGGGTTTAATAACAAATGGTTTTGAAAAAATATCAATATTGATTTCATTTATATTAAAATTTGCCGGTTCTTCTTCAAGGGGAGGTAGAATAATTGTCTGTGGAACTTTGATGTTATTTTTCACCAATTTTGGGTGAAGCATTGATTTGTCTAATGCTAGATCGGTTAAATCATAATTGTTGATTATTGTAGTATTTAATTCTACCAATAATTTAGCAATCGGTTCAAAATCTTCATCTTCATCCGAGCCACGGTCAAGAATTGCATCAAAAAATAATTCATTATTTTTTAGGGAGTCATAAACTTCGTTGACATTATTTTTGTGAATTATATATGTTGATAATTCGTTATTATGGAAAATAGTTTCGATCATATTTACAAAATCTATATCATATTTCCAATTATAAGCTATGGCAAGATTATATTTTTCCATTTGTAAAAACTATAAACCTTTTTGTACTTGTGATTGTAGAAGTGATATTATATTTTCTAAGTTTAATTAAACGTAAATTATGAAAAAGACGACACTAATATACATCTTTTCTTTTCTACTTTGGGGATGTTCTTCATCTGAAATTATTAATGAGCCTGTAAAAGTTGAGAACCTTAAACCTTTTCAGAGTATTAATAAAAATAAGGCTCTAGAGTATTTTATTAACGGTAGCATTAGTGAAATGAAAGGTGATTATGCCGAAGCGATAATCGAGTACCAGGAAGCATTAAGGCTAGATCCTACAGCAGGAATACATTATGCTTTGGGTAAAAATTACTTTAAACTAAATAAACTCAGATCGGCCCTTCAGCATTCAAAATCAGCTCATAATTTAGAGCCGGACAATAACGAGTATAATTATTTATTAAGCAGAGTTTATTCATCAGCAAATTTGATAGATTCTTCGATAAATGTTTACACACGAATTATTCATTCTGATTCCTCTCAATATAGAGCTTATTTTGAATTGGGAAAATTGTATGAGCTAGATAAGCCTATTAAAGCCAAAGAAGTATATGATAAACTGCTCGGTTTCACAGGACCTCAATGGGATGTACTGGTCAGAATTGCAGACTTGAATGAACGTTTAGGAAACATTGATGAAACAATAGCTACTGTAAAAGAATTGATTGAATTGAATCCTGTAAGTATAGAATTGAAAAAGATTCTTATCGAATCATATATAAAAACTGCTAAATATGAAGAAGCCATTCAGCTAACAAATGAAACTTTGGAACTTTTTCCATTTGATGCCAACCTACTTGAATATAAAGCTAATGCTCTCGTTCAATTAGGGAAATGGGACGAGGGTGCGAAAGAATACACAAGTCTAGTTGGGAATCCGAGCATTCCTTTTGATTCAAAGCTGCAAATTGGATTGGCTTTGTTTAGGCAATCGCTTAAAGATACTTCGTTGTTAAAGTACGCTAAAGATATTTTTACAAAACTTGATAAAGATTCGTTAGACTACCAGGTAAAGATATATCTTGGTGAAATCGCTGTTAAGGAGTTTGATGATTCAACTGCAATAGAAAATTTTAGGATTGCTACCCAATTAGCTGGATGGAATCCTGAGATATGGATGAGATTAGGCGGGTTGTTATTTGATAATCAAAGATATACTGAAACTGCAGAGGAAATGGACAAAGCTCTTAAGAATTTTCCGGACGATTTTATCTTGAATATTTATATGGGTTTGTCACTTTCTCAAGAAAATAATCATAAAGAAGCTGAACCGTATTTGGAAAAAACTGTTGAACTTCAGCCTGAAGATTTGACTGCTTTATCAGCTTATGGCTTCACTTTATATTCGCTAAACAGAAATGATGAAGCATTAACAGTTCTTGAGAAAGCAAACTCAATTGATGAAAGCAATATTAATATTCTCGGAATTTTGGGATTAATTTACGATTCGAAAGAAATGTACGATAAGAGCGACAGTATCTACAGTAAAGCTGTTCAGATTGACTCTGAAAATTCTACAGTATTAAATAATTTTGCTTATTCACTTGCCGAAAGAGGTATTGACTTGGATAGGGCGCTAACCATGGTTTCTAAGGCCCTTGAACAAGAACCGGATAATTCATCTTTCCTGGATACAATCGGCTGGGTTTATTTTCAACTTGGCGATTATGAAAAAGCAAAAGAATATATTGAGAAATCATTAGAAGCAGATTCTAACAGTGCAACTGTTTTAGAACACCTTGGTGATGTTTACTATAAACTAGGTGAGCAGCAAAAAGCAATAGAATTTTGGACAGAGTCATTAAAAAAAGATGATTCGAATAATGAATTGAAATTGAAATTAGACAAAGGAACATTGTGACAAAAAAAAGTGTCAATATCTTAATCATACTTATTTTCATAATTTTTGAAGCTTGTGTTCCATCAAAGCCGGCTGTTGAGGAAAAAAGTTTGCCTGCTGATAGGTTAATAAAAAAACTTGAAGCAAATAGGCGCAAGATTAAAACCTTTGAAGGATCGGGAATCATGAATGTTGAATCCCCTCAGTTAAGTGCTAAAGCTAACTTTGAAGTAACATTAATCAAACCTGATACAATAAAACTCTCAATCTTCGGTCCATTTGGTATTGACTTAGCACATGCTCTTGTTACCAAAAATGATTTCAAATTTTATGACGTAATAAGAAATGATTTGTATACCGGTAGTGTGAGAATGGAGATACTGAAAAACATTTTCAGAGTGGATTTAACTTTTGACGATTTGCTGGATGCTTTTTCGGGATCGGTTAATTTAACATCCAATTTAAGAAGAACTCCTGATGATTTTGCCACCAATGATGACTCGTATACACTAAATTATTTTGATAACAGTTCTAACAAAAACAGTGTATATGAAATTTCATTAGAAGAATTCGCAATTACAAATTATAGGTTGATGAAAGATTCGTCTGATGTGATTTTTGAAGGCAATTACTCGGATTTTAGGAAATTCGAAAACGTACCTGTTCCTTTTTTCTCTAAAGTAGAGTACAAAGAGAAGAGTCAATCGGTTATAATAGAATATAGAAACATACAGGTTAATAAAGAGATAACCGACCTAAGCTTTGATTACCCAAATGACGTAAATGTTATAAGATGGTAAAATATTCTTTAATGATATTTTTACTTTTTCCTTTTATACTTATTTATTCTCAAAGCACCTGGGAGATAAATGAGCGCAATAATCAATTAACAAATCTTAACTCGGAAATTGATGCGCTTGAAAACAACTTAAACAAAAAAAGTGCTCAAGAAAAAGAATCTATCTCAGCCTTACAAAACATTAGCCAGCAAAGTATTTTAATAAACAGAGTAATTAATAACCTTAGTTCTCAGGAAAGAAATAAACAGCGCGAAATATCAAATATAAATGAAGATATAAAAAAAACTGAGAATAGAATTAGAACTTTGCGTGAAGATTATTCTAAGTACATTGTCTGGTTTTATAAGCACGGAAGGTTTTCCGGTTTAAAGTATATCATAAATGCAGAATCACTCAATCAAGCTTTGATACGTTACAAATATCTTAGCTATGTTTCCCAGAAGAACCGTGAAATAATTGACGGATTAAAATCGAATAAGGAACAGTTGGTTTCATTGGAAGCAAATTTGAAGAAAGAAGTTCGCGGATTGAATGAACTTGTCAAAAACAAAAATAATGAAAAAGTAAAGCTTGCTTCAAAGAAAAATAAAAAAGAAAAGTTAATTCAAAAATTAAGGGAAGACCAAAAAACTATTGAAGAAGAAATTGACACAAAAAGAAAAGCAGAAATACAGATCAAGAATTTAATAGCTAAACTGATTGAGGAAGAAAGAGCAAGACAAAAAAGATTAAGAGAGGAAAAACTTAAAAATAACTCCACCTTGCCGGCAGATTATAATTACGCAAATCTTGCAGAATTTTCAGAACTTCAAGGCAAGCTTAGCTGGCCGGTTAATAACGGGGAGATCGCCAGATCATTCGGCGAAAACAAAAATAATAAACTAAAGACTGTTACCCTCAATTACGGAATAGACATAAGAACAAATGATAAAACAAAAGTTTTTGCAGTTGCTGAAGGCTTCGTCTCTGCTATTGAGTGGATACCGGGTTATGGAAGTGTAGTTATTATAAATCACAAAGGAGAATACAGAACTGTTTATGGACATGTAACAGATATAGTTGTAAGCAAAGGAGATAAAGTTGATCCCGGAACTCAAATTGGTGAAGTAAGTAACAGCTTAGAGGGTAGCATAATACACTTTGAGATTTGGAATAACCGTAATTATCAAAATCCAGAAATTTGGCTGGTGAGGAGATAGAAAATCTTTGTTAAGAAAAATTTTTTTTAACAATCATATTCTAGTAAATAACTTTAGGTCGTTATCAATTATTCAAATTTCAAATCTTATTTTACCTCTGGTTACATTACCCTATTTAGTAAGAATTCTTGGGGTAGAGTTTTACGGTAAAATTCAATACGCTTATGCTTTGAAGAGTACTCTGCTTATTTTTACAGAATATGGTTTTAGTTTAAGTGCTGTCAAATCAATAGCAACATTAGTCGACAATAGAGAAATAAATTATTCTCTAAATGTTTTTTTATTTATTAAAATTTTCCTTCTTTTTATTGCAAGCATATTTTATTGGGCAATATTCTTTTTAGTTATTGAGAACGATTTTGTTTTTTACCTGGTTAATTATTTCCATTTAGTTTTTTTAGCTTTTTTACCTCTATATGTTTTTAGAGGTATTCAGAAAATCCACATATATTTGAAATTTATTTTATTAGCAAATATTTTGAGCATTATATTCATTTTTGTTTTTATAAAAGAATATTCTGATTATCATTACCACATAGTAATATTAAGTGTTTCTAGTCTTGTCCTAGTAATATTATCTTGGAAAGAAATTATAAAATTATTTTCATTCAAGTTGATTACTCCAAAATTTTCGGACATAAAAAATGAATTTACACAAGGTAGTGTGATTTTCTTATCTACATTATTTGCATCCTTCTACACTAAATCGATCCCTTTATTCTTAGGAATTTTTACTAATGAAATAAATGTAGGAATTTATGTGGCTGCTGAAAAAATAGTTCGATTAGTAGAATCGGTTATAGGGATTATGCACGATACCGTTTTTCCATACTTTTCGAAGGAATTTTACAAAAGTAGTAAAGAGGCAAAGAAAAAAATTTCTATTTTAAAAAGAGAAATTTATATTTATTCTTCTCTAATTTTTATATCATTAATTCTTTTGTCGAATATAATAGTTAGCTTATTTCTTGGAGCAAGCTTTGAATTAAGCTCACAAATTATAAAATTTCTGTCTCCTCTAATAATTATAAAAGCAATTGGTCATGTATATTTATTACAAGTATTGATGAACAGCGGTTTCCATAGTGCAGTTTTAAATATAGTAACTGTTGCAACAATACTTTCAATAGTAGTAGGAATCATTTTTATTCCTAAAAATTTTATTTTTGGTTCAATTCTAATGACATTGCTCCCAGAGGTTTTTGTTTTATTTTCTTCAAAGATGCTATGCAAAAGGAAGAATCTGCTTTGATTTTAAGCAAAATAAAAAATTTGTATAACTTGTCAGCATTTCTATCAAAAATCCTACATTGTAACAAATATGCTATAATTTATTTTATTTTTAGAATTAGGTTTGATTTAATTTTTTGGCACGGTATAGAAAACAGAATAAGGCAAGCCCAAAAAAAGGTTAATAACGACAAGAAATTTGGAGGGTGGATTGATATTGATGCAGCGTGTGTAATATACGCTTCTATTAGGATAGCGAATCCCAAAATTATAATAGAAACCGGTGTAGGTCCAGGTATGTCATCTTCAATAATATTAAAAGCGATATTTGACAATAAAAATAAAGGCAAACTTTATAGTATTGATCTACCTGGTTACGACTCAGAGTATTATTCTAAAATTGGAAAAAATTATAATATTCACTTTGCTGGTCAAGATGGTCCAGGGTGGTTAGTGGATAAAAAGTATGTTTCCAATTGGGAGTTTATAATTGGTGATTCGAAAGATAAGCTGCCTGAGCTTTTGAAAAAAATAAATTCTGTTGATGTTTTTGTGCATGATAGCTTACATTCGGATGAACATATAAACTTCGAGTTAAATACAATACTACCATATATGAGTTCAATTGCATTATTCTTCTGTGATGATGTTAATGAAGAATGGAGTGAAGAATTTGTTAGATTTGCAAAAAAAGAATCTTTGAATTATTTAATTTTTAGAAAAAGATTGGGTATTGGAGCAATAGATGGAAAAAAGATTATTTAATTGATAATCCTGTTTTTTGTTTTTTCAAAAAGTGTTTTGAGCTCTTTCCAATTTTTTAATTAGGTAAATGGAAAAATGAGTAGAAAAATCCCGATTTTATTATTAACCCATGATAGACCTTATTTATTACCAATTGTTTTAAATAGAATAATAAAATATACTAATTGGGAAGAATATGATCTTTGGATTCTTGATAATGCTTCAACAAATTCTAATAAAAAAGTAATTCAAACATACCTGCATAACCATAAAAATATTAATTGTTATTCATCAGATATAAACGATGTTTCTAACATTCAGAATGAAATAGTAAAGAAACTTAAAGCAGATATTTATATTAAAATTGATGATGATATTTTAGTTACAGAAAATTGGACTGAAGGGTTTATAGGTGTTTTCAATAGGAACAGAGAAAGAATAGGCTTTGGATCTGTTGTAATTCCAATAAATGGTTTTGGTTGGGTACCTTTTATAGAAATAATGGGATTTCAGAAAGATTTCTCAGAAAAATTCCCTCATGTTAATTTAGTAATCGGAAAATCTAGGGAAGCTGATGTATGGCAGAATAATTTGGTGACAAAATATATTTGGGAAAGATGTATTGACATTGATTCAACAGCGCTTATTTTTAAATTGAATCAAAATAATTCATTTCAAGATTTGATATGTAATTGTCATTATTCGATTAGTGCAATAATCTATTCTCATTCGTTTTGGGAAAATATGGGAGGGTGGAAATTAATGGATGGTTTTAATTTGAAACGTAAAATTTACAATGGACTGATTACATTAGAAAAACAAATTTGTAAAATAAGAAATAAAACAGAAATGAAACGTGTTAGAAGTTTAATAAATTTTGTAACTAATATTCAAAATTCATCGTTTGGACTTGATGAAGATTATGCAAATCAATATTGTCATGAAAATGGTTTATTAATTCCAGTTACTACGCAATCTTTGGTTTTTCATCTTTCCTTTTTTGCAACTGAAGAATTTATCTTGAATCATTTTTTGTTAAAGTTATTCAATTATTCTAACTATGATTATGAAATATGATTTTCTAATTGTTGGTGCTGGTTTTGCCGGCTCAGTTTTGGCGGAACGATTAGCGAGCCAGCTAAATAAAAAAGTATTAGTTGTTGAAAAAAAAAATCATATTGGTGGTAATGCTTATGATTATTATGATGAGAATGGTATACTAGTCCATAAATATGGCCCCCACATTTTTCACACAAATAGCAAAGAAGTATTTGAGTATCTTTCTCAATTTACTGAATGGATATATTATGAACATAAAGTATTAGCAAAGTGTAATGGAGAATACTATCCCATTCCGATTAATAGGATTACAATAAATAAATTATATAATAAGAACTTCACAACTGAAGAAGAGGTTGCTAAATATTATAGCTCTGTAAAAGTTAACAGATATCCCATAAAGAATAGCGAAGATATTATCATTAGTCAGGTAGGTCACGATCTATATGAAAAATTTTTTAAATATTACACTAAAAAACAGTGGAATATTTATCCTAGTGAACTATCCCCCTTAGTTTGTGGTAGAATTCCAGTTAGAACAAATGATGACAGTAGGTATTTTACAGATAGTTTTCAATATATGCCTAAAAAAGGTTATACTAGAATGTTTGAAAAGATGCTCTCTAACGAAAATATTGAAGTAATATTGGAGACTGATTACAAAGATATTATAGATGATATGCAATTTAATAAGTTAATTTGTACTGGACCTATAGACTATTTTTTTGACTATAAATATGGAAAGTTACCATATAGATCAATTAGATTCGAATTCGAAAAACTTTATACTGAAAATTATCAAGATGTCGCTGTAGTTAACTATGTTGATCTAGAAACCAGCTTTACCCGTGTTACTGAATATAAAAAATTGACAGGTCAAATAGTAAATGATGTTACAGTCATTTCAAAGGAATATCCTCAAATAAAAGGGGAACCATATTACCCCATACCTAATGAAAAAAATAAACTTCTTTTTAAGAAATATTTAAAATTAGTGGAAAATTTAAGTAATGTATATTTTGTTGGTAGACTTGCTGAGTACCAATATTATAATATGGATCAAGTGGTAGCAAAATGTTTGAATTTCTTCAAAATGTTTGACTAAATAATGAATAAGAAAATTTGCGCAGTTGTTGTAACGTTTAATAGAATCGATCTATTAAAAGAATGCATTTGTGAATTGAGAAATCAGTCGAGAAAATTAGACGGTATCATAGTCGTAAATAATGACAGTAAAGATGGCACTAAAGAATGGTTAGAATCACAAGATGATCTTTCCGTAATACATCAAAAGAATTTAGGTGGTGCAGGAGGATTTAATGCAGGAATTAAGAATGCTTATGAGAAAGGATACGATTGGATTTGGTGCATGGACGATGATGTCTTTGTAAATGGTATGACACTTAAAAATCTTGTTGCAAGTATCCATGATTACAATAAAAATGGATATAAAAATATTGGTTGGGCATGTTCAAATGTATTATGGACAGATGGTACTCCAAATAAATTAAATATGCCTCAAATTTTATCTGCCGAATTATGGCCGTATAAGGCTTGTGGGAATTATATTTATGCTAAGTCTTGCTCGTTTACTTCTGTTCTATTATCGAAAGAAGCAGTAAAGAAATGTGGACTACCAATAAAGGATTTTTTTATTTACCTCGATGATTCTGAATATACAGCAAGAATTACAAACCAAGAATTTGATGGTCTATTTGTAATAAATAGCACATGCCTTCATAAAACTGAAGAAAATAATTATTTTAATGCCAGTAATCTGTCGCAAAATACAATTGAAAAATATAGATGCCATTATAGAAACTATTTTTTTTTCTTAAATACTTATTACAATGGTAAAGCATACTTGATTTTGTATATGTTTATTAAAATATGGCTTGGCAACATAATGGATGCTATTAAATACAAAAAATACATTTGGCTGCCCTTTATTTTCTATTGGTTTTTTAAAGGAATTTTCTTTAAACCTTCAATCGAGTTTCCATCAATAAAATAACTTAAAATTCTTTATTAATTATAGAGGTGAATTTCCGGTGAATATTTTATTTATTCTTTATACTCCCCGTTTTTCAGGTGCAGAAATTGTCATAGAAAACATTATATTCCATAACAAGAAGATAAATTACCAAATTTTAGCTGGCTATGGATATGTAAATACAAAATTAAAAAATATTTTAACATTTAAATATATTAGGGCTTTGTATCGAAATAAAGGAAATATTTTTACTAACTTTCAAAAAATATTGGGAAATTTGATTGCACTAAATTATAAAGTTTTTCTAGTGGCAAAAAAAAATAATTTTGGATTTATTCATATTGATAATATTCAATTAGCTGCTTATTTAATTCCGTTCATGGTTATAAAACGTATTTTTCATTTATCATATAAAACTATTTGGCATAATCAAAATCTCTTTTATGAAGAAAAGATATCTTTTGAAATTTTAGAAGAAGTTTTAGTTAGATTATTCGATATTACAATTGTTCCCTCGAATGCAGTAAGAGAGAAATTTAGATCCAAAAAAAAAATCAAAACTTTATATAGCGGTGTGGACTTATCGAAGTTTAATTTCTCTAATGAAAAGAGGTCAGAAATAATAGCTGATTTAGGTCTTAGCAACAATAAAGTAGTTATTGGCATTTTTGGCCTCATATGCAAAAAAAAAGGACAATTGGGATTAATCAATGTTTATATAAATTTAGTAAGAAGTTATGAGAATTTACATTTGCTGATTATTGGTAAAATGGATGAATCAAATGAAGATTTTGTAGAAAAATTTAATAATCAATTAAATAAAATTAATGAAAATAAAATTACTGTTCTCAATTGGGTTAACAATATAGAGGATTATTATTCTGCTGTCGACATTGTTATAAACAATACTCAATCTAAATATTCCGAACCTTTGGGCACTACTATAATAGAGGGAATGGCTTCTGAATGTATTGTTCTTGCATCAAATACAGGAGGAACTCCGGAAATAATTGACGATGGTTTTGATGGTTTTTTATTCGAAGTAGATAACAAAGACTCTCTTGAAAGCAAAGTAATAGAAATAATTCCCAAAATAAATTCATTGGATTATATTAGAAAAAACGCTAGAAAAAAAGTGGGAAGAAAATTTAATATCAATCAAACAGTAGAAAATTATAATAAAATTCTTAATGATTTACAGAAATGAAACTTCTTGAAATATCCCGATCCTTTTACCCCTCAATCGGTGGTTTAGAAAAATTTGTTGATGCTAGATTAAAAATTTATGAAGCATTGAACCTAGGAATAGAATTATTAACTACAAACTTTTCCACTGAAAAAAAAAAATATTTTTATGAAGATAATATTAAAATAACAAGATTACGCCAGTATACACCATATTCTATAGTATTTAGTAATCTAAAAAAAATAATAAGTAAATTTGATATAGTATCTGTAAACCAAGTTGGTAATTATTTATCTGACTTTTCCATAATTGCTGCAAATCAATTAGGAAAACAAATAATAATAACTCCTCATATGTTTTTTCATACAGACAGATTTAGAGCGATTAAAAATTTTTACGAAAATATTTTTTTGCAAAAAATATTTTCGTTAGGCCATAGAATTATTTGTTTTACTGGGTTTGAAAAAAAGTATTGGACTTCAAAATATCCTGAATTAGAAAAGAAATTAGATATCATTCCACATTATTTTAATCAAAATAAAGTACAACAATCAATAGACAGAGGATTTCTTTTTTATTTAGGGCGATATCATAAGAATAAAAAAAATGATCTGTTGATAAAAGCCTTTTCTTCATTTGATATAAGGGGGTTAGACCTTATTATGACAGTGAATTATGATGATTTGGATAATGAACTAAAAGGCATTGTTGCTTTTGACAATAGAATTAAGCTAATCGGTAATATAAATGATTTTGAAAAGGAGAAGCTTTTAAGTTCCTGTTCAGCTTTAATAGTTCCGTCAACTTATGAAGCTTTCGGTATTGCAAATTTTGAAGCATCCGCATATTCAAAACCATTAATTTGTACTAACCTTGATGTATTTAATGAAGTGCTAAACCCAATGGGAGTAATATATTTTGAAAATACAGTTGATAGTTTAAGAGATGCAATTAGAAGATTCTATGTCTTATCTAAAAAAGATAAAGTCGAAATGGGAAGATATAATAAAGAAAGATTATTCGAATTTTCTTTTGATAATGCAAAAAAAAAATATAAAAAGCTTTTTCAGGAAATTGACATAGAATTATAAAAACTAAGAATTTCTTTTGTAGAGGTTTCCCATGAAAATCTCTTTAAATTTTGTCTCCCTTTTTGAATTAAACTTTTTCTCAAAAATTCATCTCTTACTAATTGGCTCATTGTATTAGCAACTTCTTCAAAATTATTGTAATTAACAAAAACTGCACTATCATTAAGTATCTCTTTATAAACATCCAAACATGACGCAATAATTGGTATATTATAGTTTTGTGCTTCCAGTAATGTCATACCAAAACCTTCATTTTTACTAATACTTATTAGTGTTAAAGAATTTTTTAACAGGTGATTTTTGACTCTGTCTTCTAGATACCCTGTAATTATTAAATTTTGACCCAACTGCAATTGGTTTTTAAGATTAATCAACTTTTGATAAGCGTTATCTTTGTTTCCAACAATCACAAGTTTTATGTCTTTAGAAATTTTGCTGAACAGATGAAAGCACTTCATTAATATATCAAAATTTTTATGATGGAGTAATGTCCCAATTGAGATAAAATATTTCTTCTTTTTTAGTTGATACGGCAACGTGATTATGCTTTTGTCGTAATTACTTTTCTCCTCGTTTATGCCGTTATATATTCTTGTACAGTGCCGTTTATATTTATTTTCTATTTGACTTTTAGTGGCATCAGAAACAGTAATAATTGCACGAGAATTTTTGATTGAAGACAAAATTATTTTTTTCTTAATCAAATTAAGAAAAATATTGTATTTACTTATTGCTACTTCTGTTAGGTCGTGGACGGTTGTAATAGTTTTTATCTTCTTAAATGCAAACCAAGGACAAGGCATATGCATAAAATCTATTTTTAGTGCCTTAAATAAAATTGGTATCACAAAAAAATGAAATATAGCATATTGCAATCTATATGCGACACGCGAGAAATCAAAAATTGGAATGACTATCTCTTTGAAATTTTTCTTATGTAAATCGAAAAACTTTCTATTTTCAATTGATGTAACTATATAATATGAATTCTCTTTGTCCAAAACTTGCAAATATTTTACGACATGAATTAAATATTCTGCAACTCCAACTTTTCTTTTTGTTGATAGTAATGTGGGAATTAAAATATTCATTATTTCTTTTCCGCAATAATAGTACAACTCAAAAAATTATTACCTGCTTTTTGATTTTTTTCAATAGCATGAAATCTTAATTTATTTTTGGCTAATATGTCTATCACGCTTTTTAATTTTATGGTATGCATTTCAACATTGTTATCTCTTATGCTAAAATATTTCTTCAAATAAAGAATGCTTCTGTTACTCAATAAAGAATAAACAATACCTTTGAAGGTAAGTTTGCTTCCATAGATAATTTGAAAATATAATAATCCTTTGGGTTTTACTACTCTACAAAATTCTTCAATATATGATTTTTGTAAAACTTTCGGACAATGCTGTAAAGTAATTAAAGATACAATAAAATCTATCGAATTTGTTTTAAAAAAATTAAGCTTGTTGTTTAAATTGGCTACAAAATTAACATTCTCAATATTTTTTTTAATTTTATTTTCATTGGCAATTTCTATCATGTTTTTAGAAATGTCTAATCCAATAACATGGTTGAAAATTTTTGATAATGGAAAAGAAAGCCTGCCGATACCGCATCCAAAATCCAAAGATTTTTCGTAGTTCATATTCTTTTTAAGAGATTCAATCTTTTGTGTTATTTTTTTTACTTCTACTTCGCCAGTTTCAAAAAAATCGATTTCATCCCAAATTTCATTTTTATTTAAAATTAAAATTTCCTCTTTTGGGCTTTTATTAGCTATATTATCCCATAAATTTTTGTGTTTATCTAATATATCTTTTCTCATATTTTGCCAAAAACTTGAGGAATCCTTTAAAACAATGATAAAAAATATCGCTCTGCTTCTAATTATAATAACCAACTCAAATTTAGCACAAACAAAAATAATAAATGAAACGATAGAGAATAATAAGTATGTATTGTTTTTTTCTGAAAATTCAATCAGCAAAAAGAAAATCGCAACTTTTGTACATAACAGTATTATAGATTCCATTCCATTCAGCATTACTGATTTTTTTTACAAAGATATTTTCATTGCTATACCATCAAAAGTAATAAAAGAAATCTTGTACGAACCAGTTAAAATTAGGAACACAAATCTACCCCAAATAAATAAAAGTTTAAGTTCGTTATTGATTCATAACAGTAATAATAAAAACATCATAAATGAAGAAATTCTATATCAAAATAATGAGCTAATACTGCATTTAAAGGTAAACCTGTTCCAAGATATAACTAATAAATCTATCAAATATTCTAACGAATTCAAGATTACTATTCTGTTTGATAATGCGATAGATGTTAGTAAAAGAACTGCCGAGCTGAATAAGGGTAAGTTGAAACAAAACAATTATAATTTTGGAAAATTTGAAAAAAAGTATTTAACTGTTACTTCAGATGAGTGGATAAATTATAATAATACTTATTTAAAAATTGGTGTAAATGAAAATGATATTTACAGAGTTTACTATGAAGATTTGTTAAATCTTGGGATTAATCCAAGTAACATTTTACCTGACGACTTTAAATTGTTTTCCCGGGGTATTCAAATTCCCATTTTCGTGGACGGATCTGATGATGGACAATTTGATGATGGTGACTTTATTGAATTTTTCGGTGGAAGAAATTTTGGTGGTAAACATAGAGAACTTAGCGGATTTGGTGAACCATATAATGAGTATCTAAACCGTTATTCGGATACGACAGTATATTGGATAACATGGGATAATGAAAATAGTCTGAGAGCAAATACTTTTAATGAAGTGACAGGAAATTTTGTTGATACTTTAGATTATTACTATGAAATTAATCATTTTGAACGAGATAATTGGTATGATTATTCCATTGCTAGTATAGTTCGCAGACAATTTCCTTTTTTTTATGAAAATGAAACTTGGGTAGAGGGACAACTTCGTGCTGGTGGTAGGGCAAGAAAAGATTTTCAATTGGATAATATTTACCCAAACGAAAATGCATATCTTTTTGCAAAACTTCAGAATTTCGCATCGGAAATTCAACAAAATGCCCATTTACTTGGGCATAGCATAAATTCTATTGAAGATGTTTTTGATTCTACATACATAGATAGGTATGAAAAAATAGTACTAATCGATACTATTTCTTCTAGTTTATTAGAAGAAGGAACTAATTCGCTTTATCTTCATTCTTTTGAAACAAATGCAGTAATTAATTCTGTTGCAACTGATTGGTATGAAATTGAGTATCCAAGATTTATCACATTTGAAGACAATAGGTTGTTTTTCACTTTTCCTCATGTAAATAAAGAAGATAGATATTTAATAGAAGTATCTAGAATAACTTCAGATGATATTGTCTTTTGGAAGAAAGACCGGAATAAATATTCGAGATTTTTATTTGAACCAAATAGTGATTCGTTTATTATTGAAGATTCTGTTAATTCCAGGAATGAATATATGATTTCTATTTCCGACAGTATCAAAAAGCCGATTATATATTATAAAAAACAATTTAAGAATCTGCGTAACAATAATAATCAATCAAATTATATTGCTATAACTCATGATAAATTTGAAAGCAAAGTTGAAGAGTATTTAGATTTTATTAAAAATAATTACAATCTAAATACAAAACTAATAAATATTTTTGATATTTATGATGAGTTTTCTTTTGGTTTCTTTAATCCTGAAGCGATAAAAGAGTTTATAAAATCAGTTGATAATAATTGGGCTGAACCTAAACCGGAATACCTTTTTTTAGTTGGGGGCACTACATATGACTATTATGGTAATAAAAATAAAAATCAAGGATTCCCAAGAGTTATAAATTATGTGCCTTCATTTGGTGAACCTATTAGTGATAATTGGTTTGTTTCATTAGACTCCAGTGATGTTTTTAATCCTATTATGAAAGTGGGAAGATTACCTGTTAGGGAAGTTGATCAACTGGACTGGTACTTTCAAAAACATAAAACATATGTCTCTCAACCTTACAACGAATGGAATAAAACATTTATGTTTTTCTCCGGTGGTATTGGGAATAACGAAAGTGAAATAAGACTTCTTAGAGAAGTTAATAATGAGATAATTGATACTTATGCTACTAAACCTCCGCTAGCCGGTTTAACAAATCATTTCTTTAAAACCGTAAATCCTACCACTAATTTTGGACCTTTTAGTAATGAAGAAGTACAAAATGTCATTGATAAGGGTGCGATATTTATTTCTTATCTTGGGCATAGTGGCACTAGAACTTGGGATAATTCTATAACTGAAGCATTTCAATTAGAGAATAATGTTGAAAGATATCCTATGGTGACAGATTTTGGTTGCTCAACGGTTAAATTTGCTGAACCTGATGTTCAATCCTTCTCGGAATTGTTTACATTGGATGCCGAGGGACAGGCATTACTTTACATTGGTAATACTTCATTGGGTTTCGTTTCTTCATCAACAACTTTTCCCAAATTGTTTTATAAAAAAATTTTGAAGGATACTGTTTATAATGTTGCAAAAGCATTAAACGATTCAAAAATTGAATTCATAAAAGAATATGGTAATTCTCAAGTAAATCAATTATTTGCTTTGACGAATTCCTTAATTGGTGACCCTATTATTAGTCTTAAGCTCCCTGAAAAACCCAACCTGCTAATATCTAATAATATGGTAAATTATGATGATCAACCTAGCGATAATATTGACAGTTTGGAAATAAAAATCAACTATGCTAACCTTGGATTAGTCGATTCACTTTTATTTGAAATCAAAGCAAGACATTTTTATAATAATGACTTAGAAAATGAATTGACATTTTTAAAAGAGTTACCATTACGAAATGATTCGTTAACGATTTTTGTCCCGGTGAGAAACAAGGCAGGTGAACACATTGTTGAGATAAATTTGGATTCTCAAAATAATATAGTAGAATTAGACGAAAGTGATAATGAAGTTAGTCTTAAATTCAATGTATCATCTTCTGCTTTTAGGTCATTTTTAGTTTACGAATTTGAAAACACGCTTGCTAGCAAGTTTAATCTATTGAATCCAACTTCATTCAATGAATTGGAAAATATCAGAGTTGAAATTTCTGAGAGTAGAGATTTTATTAATCCAATAATTATTTCGGAAAAAGTTGGAAATGTAATAAGTAGTATTAATTTGTCTCAATTGGTGTTGAATAGAAGATACTGGATGAGAACATTTGATTTTGGAGTCAATAATTTCGGTAATATTGAGACATTCATTTTTAACAATGAAAATAAATATATGCTATCCGATAGTATCAGTTTTTCAAATTCAAGCCAATTAAATCTAGAGGAAATTAATTCAGAGTTAAGCATAAACAAAGATACAACTAATTTAAAAGTTTTATCCGGAGGATTTAGTGATGGTTCTACAGCTGTAATTTCTAAAAACGGGATCAATTTTGTTCCTTCAGGCGAATTAAGGGGACACCACATTTGTCTTTTTAATAAAGATGATTTAGAATTCAGTGGCTATGAATTTTTTGATGTTCATCTAGGACATCAAACAGTATTAGATTCATATACAAAGTTTTTAGATACCTTATCTGATAATTTTTTTGTTGCTATTGCAATTACAGATGAAGGAAGGGTTAATGATACAGAATTAAAAGAAAAAATCAAACAAATAGGTAGCACTTTAATTGATAGTGTTGGATTCAGATTTTCTTGGTCTATTATTGGATACAAAGGAGCCATTCCAGGAAGTGTGCCAGAAGCATTTTCCAGTCCTACTTTCGGAAGTGTTACAATTGACACAACTTTAATTAAAGACAATTTGTTTGGTGAACTTAATACTTCTTTGATAGGCCCGGTAGCTGAATGGGAGAAAATAGTCATTGATGATTCTGAAGATAAAGGCATTTCTTATTACCCTATTGTAAGAAGTCTAAATAGTGTAGATACTTTATCAAAACTAAATTTCAGTAATGGTGTTGCTGATATTTCATCTATAGATGCAAAACAATATCCTTACATGAATTTAATGGCAAAATTTAAAAGGAAAAATGATGGTCCATCGCCAAAATTGAATTCAATTGGAATAAGTTACAAAAATCCCCCTGAACTTGCGACGAATTTTCAAGTTGTATCTATTGAAGATGATTCACTTCGACAAGGCGAGAACCTGGAACTCAACTTCGATGTTTATAATGTCGGCGAAACACCAGCGGACAGCTTTTTTGTCAAAGTGGATTTAGTGAACGAGAATAATATTTTACAGAAGAATGTATTTAGAGATTTAGTTGCTTCTATTGACTCAATGGATCATAAATCATTTCAATTAGATTACAATACTGTTGATTTAGTTGGTAATTATAAATTCAATATTAACATAGATACTGAGAACAAGATTACTGAATTTTATGAAGACAACAACTTTTTCTCAATACCATTTTATGTGCAAGGGGATACTACAACTCCAACTTTCAATGTAACATTTGATGACGAAGATATATTTGACGGGGAGTATATCACTTCAACACCCAACATTAAAATTGAATTAACTGATCCCTCTTTAGTACCTATTACAGATACTGCCACAGTTAATTTATTTTTGAACGGCAACAAAATAAACTCAACCGGGAATCAGGAAATCATTAATTACTCATTCTCAAGTTCAAATCCCAAAGTAACAGTAAACTACAATCCTGTTTTAGAGGATGGCGAATATGAACTTACTGTTTTTGCAAAAGATGCATCAGACAATATAGCATCAGAAAACGGATACTCTAAAAAGTTCGTTGTAAATAACGAAACAAAAATTTTGAATGTTTATAATTATCCCAATCCTTTTAATGATGATACTCACTTTACTTTCATGTTAACTCAAATCCCCGAAGAAGTTAAGATAAAAATCTATACAATTGCGGGAAGGCTAATTAAACAAATTGAACTATCTTCAGATCAATTAGACTTTGATTTCAATAAAATCTATTGGGATGGCAGAGACGAAGATGGTGATTTAGTTGGTAATGGTGTATACCTTTATAAAGTTATCATGAAAGATGGAGATAAATCCGAAGATATAACTCAGAAACTTGCGATTGTTAGATAGAATAAATATTTGTAATTTTTGCAATTCATTCCACAAAATTAATACTGACTATGAAGAAAATCATTTTTGTAATCTCGATATTAGCTTCAATTGTAAAGATGACCTTTGCTCAAGCTTATTCGGTTAATCCAAACGAAAGTTTTATCGGCGGTGGCGCAGGCATAACCTGGATAGATGGTAAACCTCACTACGCGTTAAATCTATTTCCAGAAATAACGGTTAAAAATTTCGGAATAGGCATTGACCTCAAATTGGAATATGACGCCAATGGAAAAGTAAGAACGGAAAATTTCAATGAATTCTCAGACTACCTAAGCGTGATAAGGTATGTACGATATGGTTATAAGAGAGATCCACTCTACATAAGATTAGGAGCTATTGATAGAGGAAAACTTGGTCATGGTAGTATTATTTATTTGTATAAGAACAGTCCAAGTTACGACACAAAAAAAGTAGGAATTGAATTCGATATTGACTTCAACGGGTTCGGTTTCGAATCAATTTATGGAAATTTCGGACAGCAAGGAATTATGGGAATTAGAGGTTATTTTAGACCATTTATTATGTCGAAGACAAGTTTTCCCTTTATTAATAAAATGGAGATAGGGGCAACAATTGCAGCAGATGTTAATGAAAACGCTGGAATAATCTCAGGTGTTTATGACCCCCAAACGGACCAGTTTAACGCTAATGAAGATGAAGGTTCTGTTGCGGTTTTTGGTCTGGATGTGGGCATTCCTATAATTAGATCAAGTTCGTTGGGTCTGGATTTATACGTAGACTATGTTAAGTTTTTTAATTTCGGTAACGGACTTTCAACTGGTTTCATCTTTGATTTTAATGGCTTGGGTTTACTCGATTTAACAGCTAAATTCGAAAGAAGATTCAACGGTAATAAATTTTTGCCGGCTTATTTTAATGCTCTTTATGAAATAGAACGATTCAGTTTGAACAAATCTACTGGGGAAGTCACCAGTAAAGTACAGGCTTTAAGAGATGCAGGTAATGACGGTAACGGATTTTATGGTGAAATATATGCGAGTCTATTAAACACGTTTGATGTTTTGGGTAGTTATCAAAGACTGGATAAAAATCCTGAAAGCGGGATACTTCATTTATCCACTGAAATTGCGCCCAAGGAAATGCCTTATTTGGTAAGAGCTGGCTACGATAAAATAAATATCAAAGATGAAGGTGACATTTTTAAGCTTGATGATCGATCACATCTGTACGCTGAGTTTGGCTACAAAGCTAATGAGTATCTTTTATTATCTATAGTGTATCATTGGACTTTTACTCCTGTCCGTGACGCAGAAGACGATGTCGTAGATTTTGTAACGCAGAAAAAAATTGAACCGAGAATCTCTTTTATTTACCCTATAGGCGGCGTTAACTAAGAAAGAACTGTATTAAAAAATCTTGCTAAATCTTTTATTTTT